>JAESGV010000220.1_pt1 | contig 30124 bp, 34 predicted proteins | sample 9269781 | NCBI WGS metagenome assembly JAESGV01 (sample SAMN15741586, study PRJNA653496) | algae metagenome | isolation source: Tildeniella torsiva UHER 1998/13D and co-occurring heterotrophs from... | place: Slovakia: Slovak Paradise National Park, Hrabusice, Kosice Region | collected 2000-01-01
TGAAGATTTACCAAGAAGTGACCAAGAGATCGGTACTTTGAACGTTACTGTAGCTACCAAGCAACAAAACAACGTTATCGATATTACTGCAGCTATTAGAGACTCAATTGCAGTTGGAAACACTTCGTTTAGCATCTCATTCGGAAACCAAGGTGGATTTGGAGCTTCAATAACCATTGCAGCACGTGAAGCTAACGCGTTGTCTTCCTACATCAAGGTCAACTACGACGAACCAGCTGAAACAACCGAACCAACAGCTGAAGCCACTTGTGCACCATGCCCATGTGGATCAACTTCTGGAAAGAGACGTTCCGGATGCCCAGTTTGCAATGTTTGCTCCTCTGGTGCTCCAACTAGCGCAGCTCCATCTAGTGCAGCTCCTTCCACCGTCGCTCCAACTCATCCAACAGACTGCTGGACTTGCCCTGCAGGAATGGTTCACTATTGGGAAATCAAAGGTGCCACTGCTGATGACAAATGTGCATGCTACCCAGATCCAAACGCTGGTGCTCCAGCTAGCACTACTAAGGCTCCATCCGCTGCACCAACAAGCACCAAGGCATCTGGTGAAAACATCTCCGGTGAGAACAATGCTAGAGTTTCAGGCACTTCTACTATCGCTTTGAGCAGTCTAGCGTTGATCGCAGCTATTGTATCATTACTATAATATAATAAACATTAACTTAAATTTTAAGAATTCTTTGTCACTAGAGGTGTTTTCTGTGCAACAATTCAGGTTTTCAGTAAATTACATTGCCAAACTGGCAAAAGTTTGTAAACGTCATACAAATGCGGAGCATAACAGTTCTTCTTCTGGTCTGTACATCAGTGTTTGCGATAGAATTTAATAAGGCACGCGTACTATGGGACTCAGGCATTTATCAAGTTAGCGGACTGTTCCAAGACATCGCCCACAATCAAATTATTCTCGCTTCGACATATGGAAAAATAGAGGTGTACAACATGACAACAGCTACATTTCGCTCGTTTCAAATACCGAACGCAACGAAAACAGGAGCAGGATTTGTCGATACCACCACAAACAAGTTTTATATTTTCACTGCACAAAACGAGATTATTCACTTGATTAATATCGATCTTGTCGATTTTGATCGCGTTAGTGGCACAATGGAAATTAGCGATATTAATGCAGTGCCTCATTGCTCAATATTCGACGAAGAGTCCGGAAACCTTGCGTATAGTATGTGGTACAATACAGGACGCTACGTCAACATTATAACTAGAGATGCAGGCACTATAGATACACTCTCTGGCGCAGCAGGCTCATACTCGTGCTCATACATTCCAGGCAAACAATCAGGTCTCTTTGTTGGTGTAAACACGAACAACGTCATGCTGTACGAAGTTATGATGCGCAAAAGCCCACCTCAAGTGTACGGCCAAGGTGTTCCCATTAATCTTATTTGCCCATCTTGTGTAATGGAAGTTCATATTACCACAGATTTGGCAGACACAATGTACATGGCAACAGCGAATCTACCAGGGTTGTCAACAGTACATGAGTTCCACTATGCTGATGCTCACAACTTGCACCGCATGAGTATGAACAATACCGAAAAAGTAACCGGTTTGATGGTTGATGTAACAACAAAACAACCATACTTGTTCTCTGATCTAAATAGCTTGATCGAGCCTGATATTGAGTTTTTCGAAACGTTTGAGAGGAATAATTTATGGAATAATAATCGTCCACTACGCTTTCAAGGATTCGGATACATTAACGGTAGTGTTGCATATGTTTGTGATCGGTTTGGAGATGTTTACGTTCTCAGTGAGGCAGAGCCAACAGAGAAACCAACTCAGCGACCAACTACTGCACCTACGTTGAAACCTACAGAAGCTAGTACAATGTCTCCAACTGATCCACCTGCTGATACCTTCTGGGGACGAATAGTTGCCTTCTTGAAATTGATGGTGAAGAAGAAGGCGTAAATAGTGTATAATAGTTAGATGGCACGTGTTTTGATCACAAACGTCGAGTATTTTATTTTTATTAAATTATTTGTTTTTAACGTCAAAGCTGTCACATTTACAAACAGATGTCAGAACAGTCCACACTAGATACCACATTCACAACCTTCTTTGCGAAGGGTAACGCTGTAAAGACATCAATAGAAGCACGTATTATCGACGTACAAAACAAACGAGCAGAAAATGCTCTGAATGCAGTTTATACAGAATTCATTAAGAATAAAACAATACATAAGGATATAGAAGAAGTCATTAACAAGCCATACATACCTAAAATTAACCTGGAATTTGTGGAAGAAAAGAAACAAAAAGAGCCAGAAACACAAGCAGCAAATACTGCTCCATCGTCACTGGAAACTGTAGCACAGGTGCTTATCGACGCTAATCACGCAGTAGATGATTATTTCAAGCGGACGAGTGAATCCATAAACAAAACATTAGAAGAAAGCGCAAAATCAACATCTGCAGCACTAGTTAACTCGTACAAAGAGACCACGGAAGGCATAAGCAAAGCATGGACGAATACCACATCCTCAATATCGAGCTTCTTTGGATACAAATAAATATTGTTCATATGCACGAGCATGCCAATTTTCTATGACTTTCAGAATCCGCAACTATCGGGAAACTTCCAAACATTTTTACAACTGACAAAATGGGAGCAAACGTGACACGAATAGAAAAGAACCTTCATGATGAACAGGTGGCAATACGTCGAGAATATAATTTCATGTCAAAACTACCACGAACACTCGAATTAACGTCGAAACTGCGGACTACAATTGGATCACATCGAAGTTCTATACATTTAACTGGTTCTATCGTTGCAATGCTACAAAACGAGAACAAAATAGCTGTATGGGACGTGAAACAAAACAGATTATTATCAGAAATCAATACAGGCAGCTTGGATGTCGTTTATATTTGGAAATACGACAACGATCACGTAGGGCTTTTATCAGGAGTGTTCTACACGCTAAATTGGAAAACGAGAGAAGTCAAAAGTATAAGAAACGATTCAGGTTCGGAATTACCGCTTGGTACCTTTTTAATCGAACAATCGCAACCAACTATTCAAATTAAATGTACAATAACGGGTGAAGTGCTCAAAACGCCTGTACGAAAGGACATAATACCTTGTAATTGCGTTTTCACAGCAAATGCGATAGTTTTTTCTGGTTGGTCCAAAGTATTTATTTGGAGTACAACCACAAAAAAGCAAACTGTACTTAGTACCGACTGGATGGACGTACTATGTCCGACATTGATCACCAAGTATCAAGTTGTATTGCATTCGAAACGATATACAACATTATACATGGTGGATACAAGTACTATGGAGATTAAAAGAATTTATTCCGGTGAGAATAAACCTATAGAGATGGTAACTGCGATGGGAGGATCCCAAATAGCAATTTTATGTAACGATTTTAGTACTCAAAAGTATGATGTTGTACTATTTGATATTGAAAGAGATAACAGTACGAAGATTTGCACTACAGAACTACCTATAACAAATATAATACGAATTTCAACTGGAATGGCAATAATCTATGCGAGTGGATTTGTAGATTACTATAGTTTTAATGCATTTAGAGAAGTAACAAGAGAGATTTCATTTTCTGATGTAACTATTATACATTATTGATGTACATTTTTGCCGTTTGTGAAGTGCAATAATTTTATTTGTAAATCGTGACAGGTGATTTCTTCAAACAATGCAGACAGGCTTCACGTATGTACCGAACCAGGACATCTCGTCTGGTGTACTGTGTGGTATTTGCAAACATCCAATGATGCATCCAACAACCACTAGTTGCGAGCATAACTTTTGCCAAACATGCATCAGAGAGGCACTAATGAACACGGATTTATGTCCAGATGCAAGGTGCAAAAAGCTCATTAACAGAGTAGCCCCCTGTGATAAAGATATCTCGAGATATCTAGACGAGTTGGTAGTGGAGTGCAACGAAGCAAATTGCACAGAACAAATGCAAAGACAATTCTACCCGTACCACGTCATCACATGCGCTGGAAAGCGACAGAGACAGGAAAAAGCGATTCCACAAAGCGCGTTTTCAATAGAAATAACAAAATGTGAGGAGAATGTACTTCCTGCTGTAGAAAAACGTTCCCAAGCGCTGCCACTATCGCTTCCAGAAGGTGAAATCGATCACATTCTCGATATGCAGATACGAAATTTGGAGTCTATTTGCAAAGATAGTCAAGACCGTCTAGACAAACGCATGCGATCGATTGAGAGTTTGAAACTTAAAAATGAGATACAACAGACTTTCATCGACACGAATAAGCAAGTACTAGCAGATCTTTATCAAATTAAACAAAAAAGAAAGAAATAAAATTGGTATTTACTGTTGTTCTGCTAACTCTTTGACTTTTGCCAAAGCAATTGGCCATGTTTTTGCGAAATATTCCAACATGTTTTGAGGAACAGTCCAACCTGCAAAATCTACATCGAGGCGAGTGGTGTCACCTTCACTTGTGAGACGGTAGTTTTCGCTTGCACCTTCGAATTCTGGTTTGATGATTTCTTGTCCATCTTTTACCTCTCCTTGCATGGCAAAACTCATGAATTCGTTTGGTCTCTTTTCTGCAATTTTGGATAGCATGCCTGAACCATTGGCGTCCAAGAAGAGGATTTTACTGCCTTCTTTCCAATCAGAAACAGCATGTGAGCCTTCGCAGAATGCAGCACTCCATTTGCGATAGCTTTCATCGCCAAAGAGTACGTCCCAAACTACGCTACGTGGTGCGTTGATTGTAGTACTGTATGTTGTTGTCATGTGTTCTTTTTTTGTGTCGAATTGAGTGACCCTCTCGCATAAACAACAATTTATATCGCTTTATAGTTGAGTACAGGCAACTAGCTCGAATCAATTCTGTAACGTTCAAGAGCGCTCACGAGATTGCAATATATTGTAAGCAGGTCATTGTCTTTCTTTGTTATTACTTGCCTGCTAGTCTAAAGTAATCTTCCATGCTCATCTCTTCTTCTTCCTCCTTCTTTTGTTCAGGAAGATCCAAACCTTGTTGTTCTCGTGAAAGTTTTTGGAACCTAGAGAATGTATCTATAATAACCATCTTTTGTACAGTAAACAACAAACTATTAAATAAATCAGGTGGTGCAGTACTTTCTACCATCGCTTCCAACTCTTCTTTCCTCTCTTTGTGCGATATGTTCAACATGTACTCTGACTCTTCTTTGACGTAGGTATCTATGATCTTGTGCTTTAATTTCATACGTTGTTTAACTGAATTTGTTTGTTGGTATTCTTCTACAGCTTCCATAAAGTTAAAGTTTTCTACCGAGAGTTCTTTTGCACAGAATTCTTGGAAAAGTTTTCTTCGCTCAGTGTGCATCCACATATCTTCGAATTGTACTCGCACTAGTTCATGAAACAATGCTTTCTTCTCAGTATCATTTCTACAAAAGATGACCAGTGCTGGGGTAAGCACATCATTCACGAAAATATTAGCATTCGCCGTAGATATCGACACTGGTATCTCTGTGCGTACTCTAGAATACAAGAACGTTTCTTTTACGTTTTCTTCGACTAGTGGAGAGCTAATACGAATCATTTCTTCTAGCGGCAATGCAACAACGCGATCTACTGCGAGTTTGCCTTCAACTTCGTTTCTGCTGTAACCAAACTTGGATATAAACGCAGTGTTAACGCTTTGAATCATACCATCAAGAGTGATAGTAATTAAAAAATCTGGTACAGTGTTCATGATCACACGATTCATATGTTCGGCCTCGCTCGCACTCTGTAGTGTTGCTTCCAAACTCTTTTGTGTAATTGCCATTTTTCTCAACATCATGTTGATAAGCTTTGCAAGTCGATTCACTTCATCGTCAAAGAGTACTTTACCACTGCTCACGCGTTCATCAACATTTGCCGAAAGCACAATCTTGTGTAGTGAACGTGTGAGAGCGAGTACCCTACGTAGTAATACAAAATCAATCAGGATAACTGTTCCAATCGACACAACGATGATTACAAATCCTAGCACGACTACAGCGATGACAATGGATTGGATTCCTAGTAAAATCTCTTGTCTTGGCATATCTACACGAATCATCAATGACTTAATTCCAAACATGTCTTGCATGATGATTGTAGAGTAGACTCTAGCGGTAACTGTCGCATTTGGATCATTTTCAGTTGGACGACAAAAACGTGGATAGTCATATGGATTTAGTACAAAATCTTGAACAGTTGGATTAATTTCCCAATTCGAGTTCTGTGCTTTGGGAACAGTTGTTCGTATACTTGACACAATCGGTGCATAATCATTCAAACGTGGATTTGGTGCATCTCCTGCGATTTGTACAAATGCAAAACACATGGATGTATCGTAAGTGATAGAGTTCATTAGCAAAGTGTTCATTACTCTTCCCATGAGTGCGAATCCATACACTGGTCCATTCGTATCGTTGAAAATTGGCATTCCTACAATATACACCAATTTACCATCAGTCATGAAAATGTTGTAGCTCTTGTATGATGTGTCGTTAAGACTCGTTGCGAAGCGATCAGCGCCGTATTTAATGTTCTGCAATGCGTCTGGAAATTTGATTTCAAAACCTGGATTGTCTAAAATCGTTTTCATCACTAGTGCACCGCTCAAGTCGTAGTATGCAACTAGTTCGTATCCGTTACCATTCGCAGTTCCTCCGAAATTATCTCCTGCAAACTTTTCACCGTCTCGTGCAGGGTCCGCCATAAAGTCTACACTGAACTGTGTTGCTGCATTCTGATACAGAATTTTATGTAGATTGTTTAGTTGCACATACATTGCATTTGTAGTCCTCCGAAGTCCATCTTGAAGATGCGACTGTTCTATATTCTATTAAATTTTATAACGAGAACCAGTAGCACATACCACAAATTCGTTTGGAAAAACTCCTAGTATTACAGCCAAAAACGCAATAACGACAAATGAAAAGAATACGACAAGCATTATAATTGTTTTAACGCGCAGAGAGTGAATACATGATGTTTTACTCTCTTTCGTGAGTTCTTCCACTTTTTCTGCGGGTAGTATGGATTTTTTAATGGTTATTTTGCTCAGTATACTGTCTGTTTCGACCAGTGCACTGTCGCTATCCATCTGTGACCACATGTTGCTGTGGAAATTTGTAACGGTTGCGGACAAAAAACAAATTTGAAAGAAAGTTTCAAGACTACCATTAATTAACCATTAATCGTAGTCGTTTGGACAAAAGCATTCTTTGATGCTGGAGATGATAGAAGTAATTCTAATTCTTAGTAAAATTGGTAGAGATTACTTCTACAATTGTATAGTATTCTTCCAAGTTTTTGTCTTGAACCAAGTTGTTAATAGGAACTTTAACTTACTTCCAACGTTTCCAACATCTCCAACGTAGTTTGCATCGTAGATTTCTTCAACGGCATCTCTTCTCTATCGGTAACTAGCTCCAGTAAGGCAGGTTCGCAAAATAGAAAGTTGGCAATTATATTCTTGAATCTTTTCGAGCGATGATCTTCTCTATCACACTTTGGAAAGCACACAAGGTTCGGAATTCCTATGTAGCTTCGGTTTTTGGATCAAAGACCAAGTCTGCAACGCTAATGTGTACGTGAGTTGGCGCTAGACTCAATCTTTTGGTGACCTTTAGTATTTTGTCGATACACGACCATTCATCTCGATTGGCTATTATTCTAGTTGCTACTTCGACACCTCTTGCTTCCATTGTAGTTTCTTTGGTTAAGTGATGTTTATCATAACCTTGTTGATCATCTACGTAACACTCTTCTCCCACGTTAGTGAGTGCTACGGCAAGTTCTGATCATTTTTCGAGCGTTCTTTGTTCGCATGTCTTCAACGTCTTATAGATAGTGGCGTTTTCCTTAGGAACTAACTCTCACAGCCACCTGCACGATATTATACCATGGTCGTCTTTTGTTTTAATATTATTAAAAACGACATCGGACAGCAAGTAATTTTTAGCACTGGCGAACACCATATTGGTGTTGATCAACAATTTGTAACAACTGACAACAATACTCTTTTCTTTTGTCAGAGCTAAACAACTGAATTGACTCAATTCAAGGTTTCCACCATAGTATATGAAAACTGATTTCGCAGATGTTCATTTCGTTGGCTTGGTTTTGTTTACTCCTGTAATAATTGAACCTCAACCAACGAGTTTAAATGAAGCTATTGAACAGCACAACGTCAACATTATACTGAACTGGAATGCACTGGAGCAAGTGAAGCTATTTGCAGCTATACATGGACATGCAAATAGATATGTCTATTATACTCTTTTCAGCGAACGTCATTTTGTCAACAACATCACGTTTAATCAACTTTGCAGAGCAGGAAATGGGGATCTAATTCCCTACTTCCTTAAGAGCAGCACCAACGAAAAATCAATGTTACGTGATGGCCTGCTTCAAGCATGTCTGGGAGGTCACTTGAAGCTAGTTAGCGTGCTACAAAATTATGGAGCGACAGCAGAACCGTCTACTTTACTGTCGTACAGTCAACATCATATTCACCTATTCAAACACTTTGTTGAAGAATTCAACACCGATATTACAGACAGCGAGTACTATGAGAGCGCATGCCAATCTGGTGATTTAGAGTACATTAATTTTTGTATCGAAAAAGGTTGTACGACAAGTTGGCAAGCTGGAGTGACAGGAGCAATAAAGGGAGGACATACTGAATTAGCGAAGAAGATTCTCCAAGATAATCGTGTTTCACTCTCTCACAAGGAACTTGACGAACATCTTCATAGCACGTGTGAGCGATCGCGATACAACACTGCGTTGTGGCTGCTGGAACATGAGTTTCCTATTGTACATGAAAAAACACTTAGTGCAGTTTGTAAAAATGGTTGGAAAGATATTGCTCATCTGATAATGAATAAAGGTTGCACGAAAGCTCAACTAGCTTACGGACTAAGAGGAGCTAGCTATGGTGGACACAAAGACCTTATAGAGCTACTAGCTGAACAAATAGAGAAAGTAAACTATCCAGTAGAATGGAACTGGGCGATGTACGCTATTTGCAGTAGAGGTCATATAGAGCTAATAGATTTTATTATGTCAAAAGAAAACAATCCACAATGGCCGCCCGTTAATTCAGGTCTCATTGCTGCGGCAGAAGTAGACTATCGTGATTTAGTAGATCTGTTAGTATCAAAGGGAGCCGTTTTATCTAAGAGTCTTATAATGAGAGTTCGGTCGGTAAACACATGGATAGCTGACTACATTGAAAATAAATATCAAATTTCATGATTACATGCACATTAGATCCAACTATTTAGTTTATTGTTTTTCGGCGCTGTTGTTACACATATCAACGAACAGCTGTCTATGGAAGTAACTACCTTCTAACCTTTCACTTATAATCTTTCTAACGCGACCACTGCACTGCATAAGTAATTCGTAAAAACCACTGCTGCATAGTGCTTGCACACTTCTTCGCTTTACTAACTCTGAATCATCTATGCGTTGTGATCTCTGTGATAATCGTACTTGATGTTTTCCAACAACACTTACAAAGTCAAACACAATCTGTTCATAGAATTGACTCAACATCTTGTAGTGCGATAAACGGTCATACAGTTGACCCAAATCTTGTACATTTTCTTGTGACTGTATTAATTCAGTATCAAAGAGTTTTTCTAGTAATCTCTTCATGATATCGACGAGTAGTGGTGCAAACTTGACTGGGAAAATGTTGTAGCGGAACATGTGATCGATTAAATCGCACGTGTTACTGAAAACAGCTCCGTTGACAGCTACACACGATCGTAAGATATCTAGTAAGTGTGTCTTGGCGGAAGGTGATATCTTTTGGTTGACCATGTTCACCAGAACGATACATAATTGTCCAACTGCAGCTGTAATCTCTGCTCCTGGTTGATTGTGCATTACATGAGCCAAAGTGTGAAGAATCTCAGTATGCTTGGCTGGTATGATTACAGATAATTGACAATTCTCCAAAAACACTTGACATGCTTGCACCAAATCTAGTTGTGGTGCATCTTCCATGTAAGCGAGTAATAGCTTCAGAATCACAAGTTGTTGACTCAAATCTGCTCTTGAAACGAGTCTAGCCATGAGTGTTGCGTTGGGGATTGATTTTTCAAATGCTCGTTGGAATAGTTTTCCTGATAACTCGCATGTTGCTCCAAACAATGTGACAGCATCGATAACGTTTTGAATCGATGATTCATCAGCGACTAGTTTTTTCGTTTTTGAGAACAGCTTCTCATTGGTAACAGTTGTGTTCGTTACGAGTGCCACTTGTGATTGGAGTAACAATTGTAATGAACGGTCATCACATTTGTACTCTGGAATGGAAGGCAATAGTTCTGTTATTACTGCAGACATTGGTTTCAATTTTAGTTGTTCGTTCTCATCGAATCGATCATTAAACTTTTGTGGAATGATTTGATCAAATTTGTTGGTTAAAATACGGCAACAAATTCGTTTCAAATTGGCGTCATCTTCTGCGAACACTTGTGTGAAAAAGTCTACAACCTTTGCTCTGTGCTTTGTTGAATCGACGCGACTACGAATAACATGTTCTGTGAAATCACTTGGTAACTCACTCAAATCTTCCGAAAAGAATTGCGCTGCACTCTCCAACTCTTCACGTTTCACAAATGATGACAAGATGGAGCTAATTGTCGCCTTGAACGATTCGTTGCGTGATGATTTCAAGTACCAAACTAGTACGCGTACCATCTTGGCATAGTATGCAGACTCAAAGTACTTCTTGGGGAAATGCGTGATCAAACGTATGAATTCGTTGTCAATCTTTTTCAATGGTGGATATTCATCTTTCAACACTTTTGACTTTGTCTGTTCATCAAGTCCTTGTAGAATTCTTTCAAATAGTACCGATTGGAAGATAGGTCTAATGGAAACAAACTCGAATAGTTCTGAATCGTCCCAAAACTCTTGCGTGATTTTTCCCATTGTGAACAAACTCGTTTCATGCATGGAATCCAATTGTTCCAACTTTTGCACCAATAAAAAGTCGATAACTTGAGTAAATGAGTCTGCAGTCAAGTACGGTACCATTTGTCCAAAGTTTCTCGTGACCAAGTACCACAACATGATCGCATACTCTTGCTTTGAATTCACAGATTCAATGTATCCATTCCATTGCCCTTGTTCATGACTGGCAACTGATAAAAATTCTTTTTTCAAAAAATCAAATAGTTTTCCAAAATATAGTTCCAAGTCACGATTGGGATTAATCATGAGTTGTTGGTTGAAAGTGTAAAGGCGTTGGAAAATGACGTATGAAATAATTGCTTTCAAACGATATGAAATCTTGGAATACATTTTTTCGACTTGTTCTAACGTTAAACCAGTTCCATCACGATAGTCGATGAGTAATTCTTGATTTTCTGGGGTGATTGATTTTAACGTGTAAATATCACTTGAAAACTCTTCTGTTCTTTTGATACAAGTACTCATCGCGTAGTACAATTGACAATTGGCAGCAGTAATTTCACGTTCAATACTTGGTTTGATGATCGTGTGACATGCTCGTTTTGCTAGTTTCTCAACGTTACCAAAATTAGAATCGTTGATGATCACATTGAAACCAAACATGGTGAGTGGGAAGATTATGAAATCAGAATCGTGTTTGATTCTAGATTCTGTGTTGTCGATGATCATTTGCATAAATGGAATGATTTGTGAAGGTCCGAGTTTGATAATAGATTCCTTGAATTTTGCACGGAACGTGGGAAGTACGAGTAGAGAATTTTCAACGTTTTGACTTGCATCAAACGCTAAAAACAAATTCTCGATCAACGTGTAGGTCATCTTGTTTGATATAAAAACATCAAATAGAGTGGCAACGTATGGAGTCATGTCAATTTTTTCACTTGCTAATATAAACTTCCAAATAGTGTCGAGTTTGGCCAATAGTACACGATAGTCCAAACGAACGAGTTTTGAAATCAATTCAAAGTGAATATCGCCATCAAAGTTTTCTATAATCTCTTCTGCAAGTGTGAAAATTTGTCCATAGTCTGGTGATGATTCTGCAGGTAGACGATAGACGCCCAACGTGATGAGTGTTCCTAAAACACGGTCAACTAGTGCGTAATAGATTTGAGAGTCGAAACGGAATGACTTGTACGCATTTCTGATGACGTAGAGCAAGTGAATAATAAACTCTTGCTTGACTGTCTTCTCTTCAACTTGCTTACAGAACAATGTGCAAATTGGTTCTATAAATGTTTCCACTAAAGGTTAGTCGCTCTAAACTCATAACGTACGTGCTTGTGGCATTGATGCCAATGCTTCATGAACATGCGATAAGAATTTGAATGTTCCACCACGATTTTCTTGAATGAACTGTCTAACTGGTCCATAATAACGAATTCCACTTGATACAAACTTTTCTGGTAATTCTGTTAATCCGAATTCCATAATCTTGTTTATCAACTCGATGTCACCTCCAAAATGGGCAACGCGTATCAATGGAGTAAATAACGATTTGCTGAACAATTTCATGGTGATTCCTTCTCTTTGAATGAACGCGATAATGAGTTTCATGGTCTTCGAAGCAAGCACATGTAACAATTTTGAACTTGCTTGCTCTGACAACGATTTTAACACAAGTTTTAACATTTGCGATAAACTTGCGTAAATCAAGTGATTGTAGAAAAAGGAAGAGAATGGATCTCGCTCATCTACAAGTGCAGAGTGGATGCCATGGTTCTTGCTTGGTTCGATTTGTGTTTCGAAAAAGTTTTGTGCCATTTTTTCCAAGTAGTCCAAATCGAGTGAGGATGCCGTGTAAAAGATGAAAAAGAAGTGCTCAAACGTAAGTGGTGTTTCATCAAATGCGAATTGACGTTGTGCGAGAACGGTAGTGTAGCTTGTGACCATGGTGTCGAATAACTGAAACTGTTCTGCGAGAGAATCGTGTTTGTTGGTTGCCAACGATCGAATTAACGCTCCTGTAATGTTAGTAAAACCAATGTGTGCGCACATACTGGTGACATAATGAAAGATAGCTTGTGCTTGTTCAGTAGTTAAATCTTTTTTCGCCATTTTTTTTAACTTGGCGATGATTTCTTTTGAAAAAGGCTCTTCTTCAATCTCAAGCGATTCCAACAACATACGTGCTACGGGTACATCTGAATCTGCTGTAACGAAATCTTTTTGTATTTGAAGCATAGGTGTTTCATCAGAGTCTTTTTCTTTCTCGATACGAATTTTCTTCGACGCTGGCGAGGGTAAGCTCGCTTTACGCTTAGACATGATGTCTCGAACGTGTGAAAATTAGTTCAAAAAACTTTACAAGACAAATTTCAACAATGCAAAACAAACAAGTTCCTACCGATTGTTGGTATGACATCTACAAGTTTTTAGACGTCCGCAGCTTATACAACTTGTGTCACGTTTCGAAAAAAATATCGAATCTCGTTCTATGTGATATAAAGGCAGACAAGTTTCAGGAGATACACGATTTACTCAATCCAACACCGTATTTTATAGGCATAATACCACAACAGAATGCTATAATTCTCGATTTTTTCTTCAACAACCTTTGTATGAAGAACGAGACATGCCTACACAAGCTGGAACAAGGCAGAACACTTTCAGACCTGTTACTCACATTCTCTAAAAACGGATTTGCTAATAATGTAGCAACTCTACTGCGAAATGAACACGTATTGGAAGAATTAACAAACGCACGTTCAATGTCCGAGTATGACGTACAACCTGACGACGTTGCCGCTTTTGTTAACGCATCGCTACAAACTCACCTAGATGTTATGGATGTAATAGCTAACAGAGATGGCTTTGAAGACAAACTCGACAAGGACGCTCTCGCCAACGAAATTACATCGTGCGAAATGCGCTTCAAAAAGCAGGGAAAGAAAGAATCTGATTACATTAGAGTTATAGATTGGTTTCGAGTGCATCCATTGTTCGAAGATGTATCGTTTCAACAACAATATCTGCTTTGTATGTGCGCAGTGAGTCCCTATGCGCTGCGTGTACTTGCTAACGACAAGAGAATAGATCCTAACGAGATTGTGTTTGGAACGAATACTGTCAAAGATGAAGTCATCAAGGTCATACTAGAAGATGCAGAAGAAGATATAGTGTACGCTCTAGTCGATAACGAAATATATTGTCCCACTATGGAAGATCTTATATCGTTCTTTATCACTTGGCAAGAAAACATACCATATAACTTTTCCATTCTTGTTGAGAAGAACGCGATAGATCTATATGCAATAAACTATGTTGATACATGTGAGAATGACGTGAAAATAATCTCTCGAGGTAAGACAAACGAGGAACTTTCGTTGCTTCAGATTCTTTGTTATAATCGGTATTTCGGAACGCTGGAAGGGTTGATTATAAGAGGTGCAGCTTCATGGGATGTGCAGCGAGATATGATCACATATTTTTGCACTCTGAATAAGGGTATGAATCATCAATTCAAGCATAAAATTGAGGGTATCCTGTCAGCAACACAGTGTCCGTACGCTGAACTTAGAGAAGCTATGGATATGGCAAAAGAGTTTGACGTAGAAGATTTTGTTAGCCTTTTTGAAATAATATGTGGAAATGAAAAATAACTTTATGAAACTGAAGAAATTTGAAGCACATTCGCAAACGTTAAATTGGAACACTTACCACTAAAAAACAATCGTCTTCTATTAATTGAAAATAACAACGTATTATTACGCGATATTATGAAAGCAAAACAATTACCAAGTACCAGTTATGCAACAATTCCAATAAATAAAGTTTATAGGTTATGGCTACATGAGCTGCTCCACACTTACGCAGACTCGTCGTTGATGGCTTCTTGTACATCTTCTGGCCAATCTCCCTCAGCAACTGGTGTAGTCAAGTTCTTTGACTCGGTAGAGCTATCAGGGATCACTAACCCATGTCTTTGGATACGTTGTTTGTCCAATTCAACTTCATTTGACCAGTAAACGTCATGATTGTATACAAAATCGCTTGTTCCTGCGTACTTTTGGTCTAATTGTGACATGTCAAAGTACTTGGAAAATATTTGTTCTTTTGCGGCTTCGTTTCCATTAACAAAGTGAACCTTTGATTTTGTAACTCTGAAATGTTAGTAAAATTGTGCATATTAGACATACGGGTTCACGAATGGTGAAATAGCTTTCCAAGACAAACTAAAGATCCATGGAGTGTCGATCATGAAACAAGCGCCAAGACGTTCAGGGAAGTGGTTACTCAATACTCCCAAAACCTCCATACATACACTATATGGCAAGTTATTTTTTCTACCAATGGTGAGCATGAGAAATAGTTAACATACCTTGAGTATCCGTTAAAGTCGATCATCCAAGTCATTTGTTCAACACCATCTGGCATGCTATCAACAGTACGTTCCAAGGTATAAATCAATAGTTTGACGTTGCGTACGTAATCGGTGCTATTCTCCTTGCCTGGTGACATGTACACGACTGGTCGTCCACTCTTATCAAAACCACGTCTGTACATCTTTCCAGTGCTCGCCTCTTCGCGTAAATCTTCCGCACTAATGAGTTCTGGTTTATACTCTTCTCTCCATTCCAAACTGTTTCTGAGCATCAAGTTTGCTTTTTTGATGTCCCAGTCACGAGCACGAAGGTATCGTAGTAAGCAAGCTTCGTCACAGAACTATTGTGTAAATCGCGAAGTGTAAAAATATACCTTTCGCTCTTTGGCAGACAAGCCTTCACTTTCTAGTTTTTGGATAAACTCATTGAGTGTTTCTGTTTGCTCGACTGTCAAGTTCTCACGTGGGTCGAATTTCTTTGTGGCTCCCTTGGATGTGCTTGAATCACAGAAAGAAGAGGATGATGGACTAAGTGTGAATAACACGCACGTGGTAACTTACGTTCTAGTGTGGCCTTTGTTGTACTGTAACTTCTTCTTTCCCATGTTCAATCTATCCGTTTGTTTGCTTTTGACAGATATGAGCTCAACTGACCGTTACAAAATATCCGAATCTAAAAAAGAGGTAACAGATAATAGCTGCGTGTCACCAAGATAATGTTGGCAAATTCTAAAACATTACACATTTTTTAACGATACGGTAGCCTTTCAAATATTGTTTCTTCGTAATGAGACCAAATAGCGGTTACATACAAAATATTAGGAAAATACGCTTTTAGATTTGTAACAACCTGTCACTTTCAAACCATGGGAAACACAAGTTCGCTAAGTGAAGATGAGGCGCCGATTATAAAAGCTCCTGTCGTCGCATCGGAGGTCGAACCAACAAAATACCAACCACGATATCGGTCACATGACGCGCATCACTTGGAAATACTTGTTTGTAGACCATTTGACTCGAATGAAAAACCATTTGACCACTGTAAAATACGATACATCAAAGAAAGCCGCTTCTTTGTGTTTGATATGCTGAAAAATAGTCAAGAAATAACCTTTAACCACGTAATTCAATGTGTCAAGCTGTCATATCTAAATGGCTTGATGATAGGAACGAGTAAATACTTGTTACAACTGATTAATGTTAAGATAACGGCGCATACATACTAGAACCTTATGCTGCAACTGGGCTATCTCCAGTTAAAGGCTTAGAGGGACAAAACATTCTCGATTTTGACGAGTGTTTCGAATATTTTTTAACAGCAGACGGAAATGTGTTTTGGCGAAAAAAGAGTGGGTATGATGTGGCAGGTGCAGTGCGTTTACCGCTTGAGGAGCTTGGAGGACATCCAATAACTAAAATGTTATGCGATACAAAAGGTGGATACTCAAACATTTCCAATATATTCCTCATCAACGAACAAAACGATTTAATAGTACGAAGGGTAGAAGATAATAGTACAAAAATAATCAAACTGGAGAACGATTCACCAGTAGTACAATTATATTATTTTGGTGAATTATTCACTGTTCATAGTAAGCAATGCATGATATATTGACAACGTAGAGAACGGAAAAGTCATGTTAGCGTATGAAGTTGGTCGAGATACCCGCAAAACATACAACAAATTCAAAAACCTAATTGCCAATCACAATATCGTTAAAATGGATTCTGACTATGGATTGTTATTCTTTCAAACAGGTAAATTGGAACATATTCTTACGTGTAGATAAAGGATTATTACTTTCGAGTCTTTACGATGATAGACAGGCCAAATGCTATGATCTTCGTAACGTACGAGTGTCTGATTTCCAAGCTGAACCTCTTTTTACTTATGTTGATAGTATGTTCATAACAGTGTACTAACACATAGCTCATGGTGATGTTCTACTGTACAACAAGTACAAAAACAAGATTGAGTTTATGGATAGAGGAAGTGGATACTTTAGCTTTTTGGCAAATTCTAATACGAAAGTGATCGCCAATCATGATTGTATTATTATTTATGTGACAAAAGGTAGGTTAGGTTTGACATTTGTAACAAGTAGATGGGAGAAGAAGAACAGAGATGATGAATATGCACAAACAAGCTACGCAAACGTTTACGTTAATCGATGTTGATATCATAGCACTGCATTAGAAAGACAAGATGCAATGATACTTTACGAGGTAGGCTGGTTACTAGATCTATAAAAGTTGATCTCTGTACTTTTTATGCTGTCCTGTTCTTTTGCCAAACACCTTTGTAATTCATGATGTCATCTATGTTGCGCCTCTACAAAAAGACTACGAGAAGTTCTCTGTTCACTCTGTTAAAGATGGGAAATACACAAACAGCTCGACTACAACGCTCGCGAAAAGAAATGGTTGATTTTTACGGTGACTATTATGACGAAACTCCTGCAACAGACATGCATTCCCTATGTTACACTGGGAAACTAAACGAGATTCATAAAGTAGATAAAAAGCAAATTAATACAGTATTGAATCAATTCGTCACAGTAAAACCAAATAGAATGGAAAGAGACCCGTCATCTTCCTATTTGTCAAACGCAACACTGTTAGCAGTTGCAATTAAAGGAGAGAGAAAAGATATAATAGAGTATCTACTCTCTGTAGGCGCAGATCCAAACATTACTTGCTCCTATTATGCCACAGCAGCAAGTGCCACAGATGGAATAACCGAATGTAACGCCCTACAACTATATCTCTTCAAACCTGCACGAAACGAACGAAGAAGTATATTTGACACCACCAATTATGAAGCAACGAGAGAATACGAAAAACGTAAAAAGATGGAACGAAAGTGGATAATTTATAGGCTGTTACGAGCAGGAGCGAATATTTACTGGCGGGCTCGTTCTTCGCATTCTTTCTCATACTATACAGAATGCGCAGATGATCCAGGTGAGCATGGAGAAACTCACCACGGAATGTTAAGTAGTGAAGAAATTGCAGACATGTATGATTTAGGAACGATTTTTAGGGCTGCACTAATGATGGGAAAAGTTACACCAATACCGCAAGTCTATGATGTAGATTTTATATTTCAATAAATTTATTAGACAAAAGTAGGTCTCACTCCTTTCCATTCATCATCCCAACGATGTTTCATAAAATTATTTTTCAAATGGACTTGCATTTCTCCAAGTCTACTCTTCCTTGGAAAGTCACTTAGTAACGTTTCCATATCTCTTGCTAGTTCTTTATCGTGCTTGAATATAAGTCCATTCCTATCATGTTTGACAAGTTCTGGAAGTGTAGAATAATTCACTGCACAGACGGGTAAACAACTACCAAACATGTCAACAATTTTCATTGGCAAATCAACTCCAGAACTAGAATAGTGCAAACATACTCCTATGTCGCCACACGCTAAAAGTTTTGGATAATCTTCAGCTGCTAAGAACATGGTATCGATCGTACAATGTTGCAAGTTCAAAGTTTTGAATTTTTCAATATACATCTCTTTTTGTGGTCCTTTTCCAGTAATGACAAACTTGATCTTGAGATTGCTATTCGTTTGTGTTAGTTTTTTATCTAGTTCGAGAATGGCGTTGAGTAAAATGCCAAAATCTTCATCTGCTGTCCAACTCGTGCTACTGATGACCAATGCAGGTCGATCTTCACAAAGAGTGATTTTGTCATTTTCGCGAATAGTGAATTCGTTATTTTCTTTGAATATTCTTTCAAACAAGTCGTGTTTTTCTTCCAAATTAATTTGTTTGAAAATAGATGGTGGACAATCGTGCATGACGATGGCACTATAACGTTAGTGTTACGATTGAAACACGTACTCGATACCGATTCTCTTCTTTAGATCTTGTTTCATTGCGTTGGAAACGCACAAGTGAGCGTTACCTAAACGACCAAATCCAAATTCGATTATTCTGTACACAGTCGCCATAATACGTTTTACTGTGCCTGTGCGACCCATTGCCAATAGTGTGTATCCATAATTGTGCCAATCTACAACGACTTTGCATTTGCCAAAACGTAATCGTGTGATAAACCATACCAGTGGAAGTACAGGCAACGCTGGTGGGTTTTGTACTAGTAAATAATCTGCTTTTTGTCGTACAACCAAGTCAAATAGATGTGTTGTCAAATAAATAATTTGCAGAAGTAGTTTCAGCGCCGCAAATATAATGTACATAGGAAGTGACTTTTTCATGTAGTCATTAACCCATGACCATGAAGATTCGTCGATATAGTGTATTTTAACGTTTGATTGTGATGTTATCGCTTCGTGGCATCTTAATAATTAGTTTTTTGTGATTGATAGTACTTTTCCCCTTTAATTCCTGCTAGTGTAACTGTTGCGTTTGGTAGTTTAGACAGTGATAGTGTATGGTATTGCATACGAGGGCTTCTGCCGATATCGCCCAACACGAAGACGACATAACGCATGATGTTTCTGACACGTTTTGCAGAATTCAAGTTGAGCCAGCGTTTGACAAGCACACTGTTTTGCTTTGCAACCTTTTATTCACATTTACTTATGGATGAATGCGAGTTTCAGTATTATTTACTAGCCAGTCGAAACCCTCATACAAACCTTCTCCTTGATAGGCACAACTTGCCTGAATGAACCAACGTCTGTTTCGTAACTGATGCAATCCCAATTTTTCTGTAACTTCAGAAACAGACATGGCGTTTGGCAAATCCTGTTTGTTGGCATACACAAGCAACGCAGCATCACGTAACTGTTCTTCACATAATGTCCTTTCAAGTTCCTCTCTTGCTTCTGGGATTCTCTCTTTGTCATTAGAATCAACCACGAAAATTATTGCATCAGTGCCCTGGTAGTAATGACGCCATAGAGGCCTTATTTTATCTCTTCCTCCTACATCCCACGCATGTAGCGTGAGGTTCTTATATTGAATGGTTTCAGTATTGAACCCAATAGTTGGTATAGTTGTTACTACCTCTGCACCCTTTAGCATTTTGTACATAACTGTTGTCTTGCCAGCAGCATCAAGACCGATCATTAGCACGCGAACCTCACGTTTAAACCACGAACGTGTAAAGTATGATAAGTAGCTTCCCATTAGTGTTTGTTTTTTCTATTTTTCTGAGATGTTTTGGCATCTTTAGTTCGAATGTCTCACGTGTGGGTTCTAATTTGCCACGTGCAGTTTTCTTTGTAAGTTTGAGACAACCAGAGCCAAACTGGACAACGGCGTTTGACCTAGCAATTATTAGCAAAGTATTGTATTGTCCATTTAATAGCACATAATTTTGTCAAAACAGACTCTTTAACAATCGCTATGATTGTAAGGTTGATTTCTAAGTTGAAGTGCACAAACATGACAACACAAGTAGTTAACATTGGAACTCGTAAATACAGACAGTTCGTTTCAGACACTGAGAACTTGGGCACAGATAATAGTAAAAAGATTTATTGTATCGGTTACGGAGGATGCAAAGCAACATCAGACTTTAGTAGCACATTAAAACAATCTGGCGTACAAGTTCTCGTAGATATTCGGTACCACCCTGAATCAGCGTTTTCTGGGGAGTGGAAAGGCTCCGGAATGCCAACATGGCTAAAAGAAGATGGCATAGACTACGTTTGGATGAAAGAACTTGGAAATTCATTTCACCACACTGAAGACTCGTTGGACAAATTTAAAGAATATCTAGAAACGAACAAAGATACGTGTTTCAACAATTTATTAGCTCAAGAGAAAGTATGCGCCATAATGTGCGCTTGCAAAGATATTAGGACTTGTCACAGAAACGTTGTAGCGCAAATGTTAAAACAACAAGGCATTAGAGTTGAAAATTTAAATCCCGTAAAAAAGGGACAACAAAGAATAACACAATTCATGAAATAAATATTTATAGTTCAACATCTGTGGAGGTAGTGCCAATATCCCAACCTTCTGCTTCTTCATCACCTGTGAATCCAATGTCAATGGTAGAAATGATCATATCTCCACAATATGGGCATTCGGCTGCAATTAACTCATCATACTCACGCATTTCATCTTGCAAAGTAGTTTGTAGTTGTTGTGCATCAGGTTGTTGTTGTGAATTATCTCCACCGAATATACTCCAATTTGCCGCTGCAGGTTCTTTTGGTTTATCACCCTTCTTCTTTTCGAACAACTCGATCATACGTTTCTTTTTACTTTCTGGAACACTGACGAGTACTTCATTGTACAAACAATTGGAATGGAACGTATGTCCACATGAGAACAAGTAAAAATCGCTGTTGAGGATAGGTTGGTTACAACCTGGTCCATCACACTTTTCTAATGTAGTAATGATAGTGTGACGATGTTTCAAATCTTTGATTTCGTGACGAATGTAGTTTGCGTGTTCAGTTGCTTCTTGCATGTTCTACAATTGTTAGTTTTCGTTTTAATCTACGTACCTTTTTCAAATCGTCGATTTCTGTCTTGTACTCTTCTAATGATTTACAGATTTCATCCTTGAAATCATCAATCAACGTAAAGTCAGGGAAGAATGGTAAAATATCTTCCAATTTGATTTTATCAGTTTGTCTGAGGAATGTAATCGCGCTACTTTGTTAGTCATTTCAAACCAAAAATTACTTTTTGATACTTGCTTCCTTGCTCTCTTTCGAGTTTGAGTTGATCACATGTTGTGCAATTCTCAACCACAATTTTTTCTTATCATCATCGTCGTTTGGTTTATCTGCACATTCTCTTGCCAATTCTGTATCGTTCACAGACAAGGCCAACATGACCGCATCTTCAAACATGTTCATCATACTGTACAATCGAATACAAGCTTCTGTTCTCTTGTTCTCCATACACACGCGGAGTGCATATTTTCGATCATAAAAATTGGATTCTGGATGATCGGTATTTAAAAAGTTGAGTAGTGTTGGTCCAGTCTCCTTGGCGTATAGCGAGAGTAGTAAATTGTGGATGGCAGGGTCTTCATTCTTTTGTTTTTGTATGCACCATTCCAAATATCTTATAACTGGATTTTCTTGATTGGCTTTTGGTTTGAATGTTGTAATGTAACGCATTAACGCGGGAATGAGTTTACTACTCTCTAAGAAACGCTTTTGTGTTAACATGTTGACTGTTTCAGTTGGCAAATGTTGCATTAACACTGGTGTGAACTTGTAGAAATATTCTTCATGTTTAACACGACACTAGATTGTTAGTAAGTACGATTCGCTTACGAATTTGTTCAAAATGTCTAACGCTTGTACAAAATCACCCTCCGTGATGCAGTGACTGATTACACGTTCGTAATCTTCCATCAGCAGTGCATAGTACAATACTTCTGTTGCGACACCATGTGACGTAATCAATCTAAAGGTTGTTTCCTTGTTCAAATTGTTCTTGTGCTCTTCCATGAACTGTCTGAACTCTGATTGCAATTTTTGGAATGCTTCACGTTTTCTCGATTGTTCCTTGTAATCTTCAAACGCAAGTGCGATCTCTTCTTGAAGTTTGTTTAGTCCAACCAAGTACATTTCTGTCAACCACGTACACAAACAACTCAATTGGATAGTGTTTGATTTGTCTTTCTCTGCCATGAGTTTCAACTTGCTTGCCAAGTAGGAGCGTAAAGCAGTCTCTTGTTGGTGATTGTGGAACAAGATACAAATTTCTTCGAATGATTTTGTAGTTTTGGCGAAGAGCAAGGCTGCTTCTGGGTATCTCTTGCTTTTAAATAAGTATTCTGCTTTGGCAGTCAAAATGATATCACGAGTTTTGGAATCTCCTTTGCATAGTTGTAGTGCAGTATCAAATGACGAGTCATCAGTGTTGGAATCTTCTAGTGCTCTTTCCAAATACAATTTCCAAACATCGCGTTCCTCATCATCTACAAATACACGATAGACTGTACGTTCGCAACATACAAAGATGTCATTCGCCATTTCTTTTCCAATATCACGATTTAAACACAATACACTTCCATGCATCTTGTAATCGATATCTTCTTCGAATACGACTCTAAGGTCAGAAATATCGATTTCACCTCCTCCGCATAGTCCTGCTGGTTGCATCAGCACTTGGATTCGGTCTTTAAATGCTAGTATGGTGTGGTATTCTGTTAACGCCAAACTAGATGGAATTCCATATTTCGAGCCTTCAAATGAAATTACTTCAAAAGCAGAGAGTGCCGATCTTCCCGATGAGAATAGTGAAAAGTTGAGTTTTCCGTGGAAGATACCAGAATCTAGTTGTGAGTATGGAGTAAATAGAACATACTGCTTAGCCACGCAAATGATTTTGGTGGTGAGTTCATAGAATCTCTGTAAAAGTGCAATTCTGTATTTGAGTAATCTCGTTTGCTTGCTAAATGTGTTAATAGTTGGAAGCAGTGAACATACTGTTAAATGGTAACTCTTTGTAGTTTAGAGGAATATTATGATGATATTGATTGAATAACTCTTCAAATGTTGAACCTCCAACAAACTCATACAAGCGGAATGGAGTGACGATCATAATATAATACTTTGAAGTTCCACGGAAACTAGTGCTAATCGAGTTTGAGAGTGATTCGACTTCAATTCCTAATACAGAACTTGAAATATTGTTATCGTGTTCATCTTCTTTGAGATCAAATAACTATATTGTGAGTATGGAGAAGCAAACGTACTGGTCTGACAGATTTTACAGCGTCAGCGAGTTCACCTTCTATTCTAAGTTCATACAAGTTACCATCGCGACAACCGACAATAATAGCTCCCGATTTGTTTGGATCGTTATTGTTTTTGTCCCAAGCAACACTTTCTACCAACATATCTTTGAGTTTTGGTTGGACTTTTGGATTCTTGTTTTTTGTTGTGTTGAAATAGTACATATCTGAATTGTACTTCTCTCCAACGACTGTAATTAAAACGTGACAATGTAAAGGATCTACGAATATTTTGTGTATGCGTTCACTTGGTTTGCATGGTACATTGAAGGCTTTTATGTGAATATCGTTAATAAAAACATACGTCTGTATGACTCATCGTCTGCATCGTACACGAAAACAGTATTCATTGTCGTCACGAAAAATACTACACCTCCGCAGGCTACGATGCTTGAGAACTGTTTGTTCATCAAAAACTCTAGACGTGATCCCATATCTTCGAGCATAAACTGAGGTTCTCCGCGTTCGGAAAGCGCTGACTCATGTGTACGTACTCCATTATCATCAGCGTCCTCCTCTTCTTCAGAATCCTAATATTTGTTAAAAACGGTTGTAATAATTAACGTTTTCGCGGTCTGCTTGCGTATCACGAGTTGTAGAAAATCCTAGTAGCTTGGGTTTTGCATTGAAGTCTCCCCAGTTATCAAGGTCCAGCTCGTCATCCATTTTGCTTGGTTGTCGCACGTCAAATATTACAAAAAGCAAATAAAAAATATCTAGGCACCAGTACAAACTGATGGTTGCTGGCAAGTGGCTACTGCACGTTTACACCCTTGAAATATTTACTTTTCTGAGTTGTAAGATGATTTGATAGGTGACACGCATCGCACAAAAAAAAGCACAGCAAAATGCGGCCTGGTGTACTGCTTGGTGTTGTGCTACACCTGTTAGTCTCTTGTGCCCACGCTTTTAATTTTTCACAAGCTATTATCCAAACATTAGCGGGAACAGGTACAACAAAAATAAAGTCTAACGTTCCTAGGAATACAGGGATACAGTGGAGAAAACACTCAAGCATTGAGCGCTACTTTATTTTCGCCAACAGCACTTGCTTTTAACTACCCAGATAATGTACTATACTTCGCGGACAGATTAAACCACAGAATTCGTCAAATCGATCGTAACACAGGAGTTATTACTACCGTTGTTGGTACAGGTACTGAAAATATTAAATTCTAACGTAAGGTAATAATACCAGTGCGGGCATGGATGGGAGTGTGGCTCGAAATGCATCAATTAGTAGCCCATGGGGACTCGCATACGACCCTTCAAGTTCGAGACTTTATTTCACTGAAGCAACTGGTAACAGAGTCAGATACGTCAACATGTATCTAGGCACTATTCACAACCTTGTTGGAACAGGAGCTACCACACTTTCTCCTACTGGTATACCTGCCTCGGAAGCAAACATTACTGCTCCACGTGGAATAGATATTGATCCAGCAAACAACCTGGTATATGTGGTCGAAAGTGGACACTTTCTCATTCGATGCATCAACCTCACATCAGGCATCATGACCTCATTTGCAGGTAAATTGTCAAAGGTATTTTTACACTTTTAGGAAATGGTACTAGAGGATATGGTGGAGAGTTTATGGCTGCCACTAGTTCACCTATCGATACAGCAACAGATATCAAAGTAGATTTGACAAGAAATAGAGTCTATTTCTCAGACACAAACAACCACTGTATTCGAATGGTAGATACAGTGTCAGGTGCTATACGTACAGTGGCAGGTTTCTGTAAAACTAGTGGCTACACAGGTGATGGAGCTCTTGCTATCGATGCGACACTTAACCTGCCGTCAGGTATCTTTTTTGAAGGTGAAAGGAGCAACTTGTACATTGCCGATAGTGGAAATAAGGCTGTACGTGTGGTAGAATTGTCAACAGGAACCATCACTACTGTTGGTGGTGTTGGACCTAGACCATCTAGTGTAGATAGAGTAATGTTTTCAGAAGCAAGTTTAGACTATCCAACAGGACTGTTTGTAGATGCCACTAACAATATCTTGTACATTTCTGATGTAGTTACACACAAGATTAGAGCAGTGAACGCAGAAATGACAACAATTGCTCCCTCGCCTACTCCTACTCCCATAAGTTCGCTACCAGCGAATGGACTTGATTTTACAAACGCAAACATTACTACATTGGCTACTGGACTACAACTACCATACTATTGCGCTGTTGGTAACGATCCATTCATTTATTGCACTGCATATGATGCTGAAGTTATCTATAGAATCGATAGATATAATGGAGGCTACGCAATCATTGCTGGCGTGCGTAAGTACACTTATACATTACCGTAACCATATAGTTAATAATGGTGATAGTACAGGTGAAGATGGCACACCAGCATTATATGCATTACTGTATCGACCAACTGGTATAGCATACGATCAATCTACAAAGCGATTGTACTTCTCTGAATCACTCGCGCATCGTATTCGCTATATTACAGTACTAGATGGGAACATATATCACTACATTGGTTCTCGAAACAAAACAGCTGGAGATATCACAGGACTAACATTTGCAAACGATACAGCAGTTTTAAAAAATCCTATGGGAATAGATATCGCGAATGGTGACTTGTACATTGCAGGTAATTGTAATTTTGCATTCTAACATGTAGACACTGGAAATAACAAGATAAAAAGCGCAAACTCGCAGTATGTCAATGTTATCCAAGATTCAAGTATGTTGCATACAAACAACTCACTTTTTAGCTACGTTATCCAGTCCTAACGACATCAAGTACCATCATAGTGGAGTTCTTTATATTGCAGAGTCGAGTGCATACAAAGTTAGTGCATTTAATATGAGTGATAAGACAATCTCATTAGTGGCAGGTACACCAGGACTTGCCGGGTTTGTAAATTCGTTTTATTAACGATTTAGATATGCTGGAGATGGTGGTAGTGCCACGCTTGCCAAAATGAACGCACCACGAGGTATATGGGTAACGGAAGATAATGTATTACTCATTACAGATCCTGGAAACAATGCGATACGCATGGTTGCGGGTGGTATAATTAGCACAGGTAGCTTGGAAACAAATACTTACATTTCTAGTGCTGGGAGGACCTTCTAAATTAGGTGGAGATGGGCCTGCAAACAACGCCTCGTTAATCATGCCTATTGGAGTTATCTATGACAATTCAGAGATATTTGTTACTGATATCCAAGCTAGCAAAGTGAGAAAGGTAACACTTGTGCAAAGTACTGCTCCTACGCCAACACCTCAGCCAACTACGGTAGCTCCAACAACAAATACTGCAACTCCAATTAGTTCTTCACCTACTACAACTGCTGTCCCAACTATGGTAACTAGTACAACAGCTTCTCCAACTACGACTGCTCAGCAAACTACAACAGCAACACCAACTAGTTCGACAACTACAGCAACACCATCGCTTATAATTGCTACAACCACCCCTTCACCCACTACAACTAGTGCACCAACATCTTCACCAACGACAGTGACACCAGCTACCACCTCACCTACAACTAGCGCACCATCAGCCACTGTTACACCAACTACCACAAGAGCACCATCACCAACTATTATTGGACCAACAACAGCACCAACTATAGTAACTTTGAAATCTGAAGTAGTAGCAACCGTAACCGGAAATGTAACACTAATACCACAACCATCAGGCGCTGACCAAGCTGTATTGTTTGTTACTGATGACGGAAAAACAAAGAGTCAAATTAATGTTTCTCCACCAGCGTATACAGTGGTGAAAGAAGGTATCATCACTGGAGCAACGTTATCACTTGATATTGTTAGTTTGGGTGCACCAGTGACAATAGAAGTAGTTGCTGTAGATGAGAATAAGAATATTATTGCTAGAGTAGTTGTGCAAGCTACAAAAGCAGGAACCTTACCTGTTGATATTTCTTCGTTGTTTAGTAACGCACGTAGATTAGAACAAGTTGTCATCGGAGGAAAGGCTATCAGCTTCACGATGAATGTTTTGACTCCAAATGTTCCAGTATCCATCTCCACTAAAACTACTACTGTATCACTATCAGTAGTGACACCTGCTACTCAGAAACCAACGTTAAGTAGTGCATCAACGATTGGATTAGCTGCCACAACAATTTTTATATCAACTCTGATATTAGTGTAAACTACAGCACGTAAAATGTGTCCTTACATTGTTCAAAATTGTTAATTCTCTTTACTTGGTTTTGCCATAAACGATTTCGTTTGTACAACATCAATAAAATGTTGCATGCTATTTTCTCGCATCTTTTTCGCTTCACGACATCTTGTCGTTCCAATATCAACTCCAATTGCATCTAATCCAAAATAATTGGCAGCCAATAAAATTGATCCTTTTCCACAGAATGGATCGATGATTGTTTTCGCTCCTGCGTTCTTGCAGTGAAACATTGCTAATAGACATGCATTGATTCCTGTGGCTTTCGGATAAATCATATCTCCTCTATCTAGTACATCGGGTAGTGAGAATTGTTCTAGTTTATCAACTTTGTCTTTTCCAAAGCATAGCATGTGTGAAAAATTTGGACGACCAAATTTCACTGCTCCTACATAGGACAATAAAAAGTTCTTGTGCCACAGTAATTTGACATTGGTACGTGACGCTCCCAATTGGCACAAGTAGGATTTGTCAATGTACTCTTCACATACAACTCTTTTCTTTTCTCCAAATTGTGCTTGGTGTGTTATTTTTACATCAGTTTGGTAAAAGATACAAGTACTATCTGACGGCATCTTTTCACATATCAGTTGCACTGTGTTCGTGAACCATTCTTTCCACTGTTCGAGTGTTAAATGAGGCATTTCTGAGTAATCTGGAAGCGACGTGACCACATATCCGTCCAATACAGTTTGGCTATTCAACCACTGTACCGCATCAGCGCATATAATTTCGTACTTTGCATTATTTGTCTGCTCCTCGTTGTATTTGTATTTCATGTGAAATCTACCGGGCTGTGCAACAAAGGGCTTTTCATTTCTGCTATAGTACCACAAAGTAGCTAAATTCGTTGCCAGAAGAGTAAATACTAGTCCGTAGTATACGTTTACGTAAATTAGAGTCGCTGACAGAGCGACTACACTCGTATATGTTGCGATAAGTGGTATTGTTAGTTTGTTGACTGCTGTCACTTTGGGGAGATGCCAAAAACTCTTCTTTCTTGATTCATATCCAAGACGTTTGCTTGGCATGTTTGAAGTTGAGTCACGCTTACAACAGCTTTGTTCGCCTTTGTGAATTTTTTCTGCATCTAGTGTTGTGCACCCAGCACGTTCTTGATTGTTATCTCTAATTTTCTAAGCGTAGCTAATTTCGTAGTTTGGACGATTCATGTTGGATTTCGCGAACAACAAGCTCTTACTTGGTGCTAGTGCAGCAAACCCATGGGTGCTCGAAAACGAAAATTAAACGTTTATTTTTTGTGCTTCTTTGCTTTTTGTGATTTCTCCAAAACAGGTGTAATCCTCCATCTTTCAAAGAGGGTAAAAACGCGTAATGACAAACACACCATCAGCAAGAGTTCTTAGTCTGCTGGCAGGTGGTGGTGAGTGTGGAGAACGGTATCGAACGAACAATTTTCACAACGGCCTAGGCGAGATTGACGGATGGCCACCAAAATTGCTCCACACACTATCGATGTGTCTTGCATCTGACGTACCCTACGTAATTATGTGGACCTCTAAGTTGTACACGTTCTATAACGATGCATATAGTCGTCTTCTCGGAAACAAACACCCAGAGTGTTTAGGCAAACCAGCTGTGGACATATTCCCAGAGGTGTGGCACGCAGTGGGCCCACTTTTAGAAGGTGTTCTGAGGACAGGAAAACCAGAAGTTGGAAAAGATTTTCACATCTTTCTAGATCGAGAAGGATATCCAGAAGAAACCTATTTTTTGTTTTCGTACAGTGGCGTGCGCGATGACGTAGGTGGCATAGAAGGTGTATTTTGTACAGTATTTGAAACGACAGAACAAAAAATAACAAGTCGCCGTGTGAAAACATTACACGTAACATCAACGATACCGAAAAGTCAAAACGTAGATAGTATGTGCACTGCATTTATGAAAAAC
>JAESGV010000221.1_pt1 | contig 30036 bp, 30 predicted proteins | sample 9269781 | NCBI WGS metagenome assembly JAESGV01 (sample SAMN15741586, study PRJNA653496) | algae metagenome | isolation source: Tildeniella torsiva UHER 1998/13D and co-occurring heterotrophs from... | place: Slovakia: Slovak Paradise National Park, Hrabusice, Kosice Region | collected 2000-01-01
CTAGATGAGCCCAAAGAAGTAGAAGTTAAAAAAGTTCTGCTTTTAGGTGCAGGCGACACAGGTATACAATGAACCTATAACTAACATACAGGAAAATCAACACTTTTTAAACAAGCAAAAGCAAATTTAGGAAATGGTTACAGTAAAGAAGAACGATTAAACGCTAGAAACGCAATATACAAAAACGTTATCGTTAGTGTACGTCAACTAGCCTTTTATGCGATCAAATATCGGGTACCAATTACAGCAAACGAAGAGGTTATAACGAGACTAGGTGAGCCTATGGAAAGTGGATTTGGAATTCTACTTACACTTACCGATTTTCAAAACTACAAACACGACATGGTCACAGCATGGGAAAACAAGGCTATTCAACACATGTACTGTAATAGTCACTTGATTGTAGACAACTTTCCACGTGAGGCTCTGCGACACTATATGCAAAAAATCGATGACATATGCAAAGAATCGTACATACCTACGATACAAGATTTGTACTATTCGAAACTAAAAACGGTAGGCATAATAGAAATTCGAGTGCAATTGAAAAACATTGCAATCAACTTGTTTGACACTGGTGGACAACGAAATGAACGAAAAAGTAAGAGTTTTTACAATTTTAACACGCTAGAATGGGTTCACCACTTCGAAAACGCTTCATGTGTAGTGTTCACTGCATCATTATCGGATTGGGCAACACTTTGTTACGAAGATGATCGAACAAATCGAACGATAGAGTCATTAAATCTTTTCGAAGAGCTGGTCAACAAGGAAGGACTCATCGATGCTGATGTTCCGTTTGTTTTAATACTAGGCAAAGCAGATTCATTACCACACATTTCGAAGCAAGTACCTTTTAATTCAATTTTTCCTGCATATACCGGTGATAATCTAGACTGTGCTGGTATTGCGAAATTCATATCTGACAAGTATGTGAGCAAGTACAAGGGACCACTAAAAAACAAAATTTTACCGCTAGTAATTAGTGGAATCGATACAGATATCGTGGCACAAGCGATAACGATTTTGGAGGATGTCATCGTAAATCGAAATACAGCCGGTCACGAATTCAAAATGTTGTACAAGTTTGATGCTTTTTCGTTATTTAAAACAACACCTATTACCCTTTGCGATATTGACATATTTTGTCAAAAGCGTGTTAGACAAGGAAGAATGAGATCAAATGGAATAAGAAGACGCAACTAGTAAAGAAGATCTGAGCATTTACTCTTTGTGTTTCTTCTCCTTCTTCTCTTTACCTTCCTTGTGCTTGCCTTCTTTACCTTCTTTGTGTTTCTTATCTTTACCCTCTTTTCCTTCTTTGTGCTTCTTGTCCTTGCCTTCCTTATGTTTATCGTGATGATGATCACCTGATACAACATGTCCTTGTTGTGGCATGAAACCTCCTTGCATGCCTTGTTGTGGGTAACCTTGTTGTTGTGGGTAGCCGCCTTGTTGTTGAGGATAACCTTGTTGTGGTTGTTGTGGATAACCTCCTTGCATTCCCTGTTGTGGGTATCCTTGTTGTTGTTGTGGGAATCCTTGTTGCATTCCTTGTTGTGGGTAACCACCTTGCATTCCCTGTTGAGGATAACCTCCTTGCATTCCTTGTTGTGGATATTGTTGTTGTTGTGGGTAACCTTGTTGCATACCTTGTTGAGGGAATCCTTGTTGTTGCATTCCTTGTCCTAATAAAAGTTAGTATCTGAGCTTAATGACCAGATCACATCAGTACACCTAATACTCGCGCGTAAGTAGCTTGATGTGATTGGTTATCTATTTTAACGTACCTCCAATATGACTCAAAACTACGTGAATACCAGTGTTTGGTAGCCCTTGTAGTTGACACCATCTAAATTATTAGACTAATAAACAATTAATAATTACTGATCACGTGGAGCGTTTGGAATTAGTCCTGAAGTTGGTACCATTGCGAATCCAATTGGATCATTAAAGAAGGCATCGCGATCGTCTACATCTAGACGGAGGATATCGGTATTAACATCGTTTAAAGGGAATTGGAAAGTCTGGTTCCACATTGGATCTACGAAGTCAGTAAATATTCGTAACTCATACTGTTATTATTTTGGACGGCAGTGGATTTGTGTTTTACTCCATTCAAAGATAATGTTACCATCTTTAAGGTTAGGAAGAGAAAGATTGACGTACTGGATCACCCCTTGAAAATACATCCTTGCTTGGTAAATTGCGTGCCTCGACAAGAACTACTTGAAGAGTACCAGCACGACCGTTCATATTTTGAGGGTGGTGAATGAAATTTTGAACTCCTTGGATCACGTTTTGCATTGTTGTTGGAGTTTTTCTTCTTGGTTGAGCGCTTATTTTTATGACAACGTTCCAAAAGACTTTTGACTCAGTTTGTAAATGTGATTCCTGACGATCTACAAAATGATCTGTAAAGAAACTGGACCTCGTGGTATGTAGAACAGATGTACCACAAACGCTGCGATCCTAATGCGTCTTTAGGCTGAACTTAAGTAATATGCTATTTAGAGTGAGCATAGCAGCTCAAAATAAACTGTGTAGCAGTGCACAATAAACAGGTAACACTGATGTATGGGTGCTTTTCAAAAGAGTTGTTTACTTGTAGCGGAAAAAAATAAAAAGGTTGCATGGGTAAATGGGTGTTTTCTGTTCATCATTGTGTTCTTCTGGCGCAACACCGAGCTCTGCATGAACAGGGTTGCCATATCTTTTCCATATCATCTACAATGCCATGTCCGTTGAATATCTGCGTCTTTTCTTCACCGTACACGTCGTTGCTCCCATGCTATCATCTGTTCGGTTCGTTCTAGTTCAAGGTTCTCAATGAAGAAAAAAGTATATTTTATTTTACTCTTTCTACAACGTGGCAGTGGTTGGGCCATCTAATTCAACAAACATTCTATCCAGGATGATTTTGTTGTTATCAATTTTTTTTTGGTTTTTTTCATTATCATTTGTGATGTTAAAAATGTTTCGTGTCATAACAGTTAATTTTCCTTGCAAGATCTCTTGTTCTTTCACTTTATGCCTAAGACTTTTTTTTAATTCCTGTTTCATATTTACAAGCACTTTGTTTTTCGCGTGTAACTGTACAACCTCCGCTTGACATTTTGAATCAACAGAGTACGAAAACAAAGAGCCCATAGATTGTTGTTTGGTTTCTTGAAACGAGTGCGAACTTGTTAACGTCTAAATATTTTCTCCGCTCAACTGTCAAATCCTCCAATTACAATTTTTTTGAAAGATTTTGTAGTAGTACTGTAGTGATTCATCTATTGTCACGTGTTATAAGAGTGGTTTGTTTTAAATCTATTATAGAATTTGCTTTATATATTTTAAATAAAAAATAAAATTATTTAATAATAATCACTTTTACAAATTATTATAAAATAACACTTTTAAATTAGCTTTTAACTAATATAATATTTATTTTAACATATTTAAGCTACTTTTTTCTTTTTATTTATTTTTCTTATCATTATTAAAATATTTAGTTTTTTAACTAAAATTCTTTTTTAATAGTTTTTTATTTTTAAACTTATATATTTTTGTTAAAGTTTTTATATACTTTATTTTTCTTTAAATAATTACATAAATTTTTTTATTTAACTATTAATTACAGTTATTAAATACTTAAAAAGTTATATGATAATTTAATATGTATAAGACAGCTATAGCTATATCTGTTATATAATCTATCATTTAATTACACTATCTACTATTTATTGTCTTTTAATATAATATTATTATATACATTTACATATAGCAATTATTACTAATATTATTTTTAATCTTTTTTACTGTTTTTAAGTTTTTTATTATTGTTTATTTTATTAATTTTTAAATTATACTAAGTAAAAATATATAATTGTTGAAAAATTATTTACATCTTTGTATAAATCAGATTTTCTGTTATATAACATAATTATTTTGTTTATAATATAATATCCAAAATTATAAACAAATACAACATATATTTTCATAATTTAACTATTAATATATCTATTAATGTTTCTTTTATAATATTATTAGATGTATATATTTAAAGTTTAATGTATAAATTTTGTAAAGTTTTACTAAAAAGTTATAATGTTATATAATTAAACCTAAACAATTAAAGAGAAGATAAATAATAAAAAATACGGAATATATATTAAATAAACAGAATTTTATAAATTAATAACAAATTTTATTTTATTTTTTAAATACTTCCTGATTAAATAAATAAATATTAAATTTATATTAGATAAATATGATTTTTTAACAAATAATAATTAAAATTTTAAAATAATAAGATTATAACTGTTATAAAAGTTATATTAGTTTTATTAATTTTATTTGTACATTTAAATACACTATTAATTGCAATACTTTAATATGTAAAGTGTTTCCTTTTAAATACTATTATAAATTAAGATAATAACAAATTAAGTTATATATATTATATTACAGCTGTAATAGTGTAAATTTTTAAAAAAAGCTATATTAAATACTTATATTATAAAAATATTATTTACTGCTTTTGTTTTACTTAAATATAATTTAATATGCTGTAGAATTTTAAAACTTAACAGCTATTTAATTATTATTTAACAAAAAAAGAAATATAAAATTGAATAATTATAATAGTTTATTTGATAAGCTTGCAAAAAAAATTAATTTCTTCTTATATGTAATTAGCTATATAGGATATAATTACTTTTTTAAAGTATTAGTAACTGTTTTAGCATTTTGTTTTTTAGATATTTATAAAACATTTTTTTAAACATATATTCTTAAATATTTTATACAAAAAAGTGCTTAAAAGCATTAATTAAACTCTTTACTAAAAATTTGCAAAAATATGATTAACTAGTTAAAAACATCAAATTTAATCTTATTATAGGTTTTTATAATTTGTGTTTACTTGTTAAACTTTGTATTTTCAAATTAAAGATGAAATTAATTTAAAACATTTCAAAAAGTATATGTTTAAAACCTAGCTAAACAAAAAAAATAAAAGATTATAACTTCTTTTTAATGAAGCTATTTATAATAATCTTCAGTTATTTAATAATGGTACATTACTTTTAAATAGCATTTTATAAAAACATGTAAGGTTACATATGATAACATTATATATTTAAAGAGATAAAAAGTATGTTTTTTATTTAAAATCATCATAACATACTTATATAATATATATAAAAAGGTTTATTATATTAATAATGATTAACACTTTAATTTGTTCTTATTTCACCAACTGTATGGCTGTTATATCTTTAATAATGTAATAAATAAGCTAATTTTAATTTATAAAAGATAAAAACAGTATAATTTATGATTAAAATTCTAATAAGCACTTTTTTTATTATTATACATTTTAAATCATACTTTTTTGGTGTAGTAATGTCTTGCACACTTGAAAAGACTATTAAAAATAAAAAAATCTACATATCAATCATTAATTTAAAGAATAATAGCATAAAAGACATGTTTTTTAAGCAAATAAGTAGTGTTAAATGTAGTTAATTTACTTTAAAATTACAGTTAAATTTATTTTGTGTAACATATTGTAAAAAACATTTCACTTAATAGTTATAATTTCAAACTACTTACCATAATAACAAAATAACACTACTTGCAGGTTTTATATTATTTACAACTTTGAAATACTTTAAAAAATCAAATTTAAAGATGATTTAACATTACTTTTATATATTTTCTCAGCTAAAATTTTAAATATACCATAAAAGAAGATTTTTTAAAGTTTAAAGAAGAGAAATAAGTTATTATCAATAAGATACAAAGTAATACATACAATTATTATCTAAAAGCTCATAATATAAGCAAAATTGTCAAAGTTATACAAATATTACCATTTTAAAATGTTTTAATTAAAAAAAAAAAATCTTAACATTAAATCTTTAATTATTATTTTTAAAAGTAAGCAACTAAATAATCTTAATATAAGAATTATCTATAATTATTATATCTAGCAAATTATTAAGTAGCTAGAATAAACATCTAAAAATGCTTTTTTAAATGATAAAATTATAAATATTGTAATGTACAACTTGAAAAAAAAGCTGGCAAAGAGTAATATTTATGTTATTAACTTAATTAACATAGTTACATACACAAAAACATTTAAACTTCTAGGTAATAAGCACAAACTTATTATCATATCTGATTATTTATTATTTTGCAAAGATGAAACAATTTTGTTATTTATAGCTTGTAAAAACCTTTACTAGTTTTTATTTGTTATGCAGTTGTACAAAAATAATAAAAAGTTTATATTTATATAAATCACCTTTAACTTAATAGCAAGCTTATTATTATCTATAAAGTTCAAATCTATTAAAATGGTTTAATTACTTAAAATATATCTGTATATGGCTTTAAAATTAAAGAATATCTCTTTTTAAGCTATAATATTTGTAAAATTGATATTTAATAAGCAAAATAATTAATTTCTTTGTAAATATATGCATATTGCTTTGTTAAAGCACTTTATCAATAATAAAATATATAACTTTTGTATTTTATATAATTATATAATATCAATAGTTTATTAATGAAAGTTGTAGTATGTTTATATACAAACTTATATGAGTTACTTAAATAAAATATATTTAAAAAAAGTAGCTATATTAAATATATGAAAAAGAAGAAAAATGATAATAAACAACTAGCTTTAATCTTTAATTTAACTAATAAAACAAAAAGCATCTAAAAAAAGCAAAAAAGTCAAAGGTAAATGATAAAAAAGAATATTAAGAAAAAATACTTGTTAGAACTCAACTAATTAACCCACAACAACTATAATAAAAGGTATATTTTTATTAACTTTTAGTTAAAATATAATAAAGTTTAATTTAGTTAAATTATACTTCAAATATAATATTAAATTAACTTTATTTTTATAAAATAATCTTTTTTTTTGCAAATACTAAGTCTAAAATAACATATATTTTTTCTGTTATATAATCTGAAATGAAATAAAATTTTATAATGTTAAAAAATAAGAAATTTTGTTTTGTTTTTTAAATACTTTCAATTTATTTTAATGTACTTATTTTCTTTTTTACTATCATTTGTTTTTTAAATCTTTTATGCTTTTACTTTTTTTTAATTATATATACTAGCTTTAAAGCATTTTTAAGTTTATTAAATTATTTTTCTTAAATCTTTTTAAGTATTTTAGGCTTATATCTAATTAATACTGGCTTAAACTCAAACTTTAAAGTTTTTAATGTCTGTTTTATGCTATTTAAGTGCTTTATTTCTTTATTTTCTTCTTCTTTATTAAAAAACTCAATAAAAAATACTTTAAAGGGGAGATAATATCGGTTTTTATTTCAAAATACGATTTAATAAAAAAAAATTAGTAAAGCTAAACAAAAAATATTATCTAAAAAGTTGTTTCAAAAAAAAGTTATTTTAATACAAAGTTAACCTTTTGTAAAAATAGTCAACTTAGACATTTTAACTTACTTTTCAACTTTTTTTAACATTGTTAGAAGGAAATAATATTATGTAATAGAATTAAAATTGGCAAAATGTAAAAGTAAGATTTTATAAAATTAAATTACTATTCTTATTATTAAAAATAAAATATAAAAACAATCTTAAAAAACAGTTTTTTCTTTTTCTTTGCAGATTTTTAAAAGTTGTATATTGAGACTTTTAAATACTTTAAAAAAAAGTAATTTTTATATCTGTAAAAACGCTTGTGTCTTAGGTTTGTAAGTGACCTTACATCTTTTACTTTGTGGTGTACTTTTTAGTTTTTGCTTGTCTTCTGACTTATCATACTTACTTGTCTTTTTAGTACTTTTACTTGCTTTTTTTCCAGCAGGCTTAGATATTTTCTTGCATGGTATAGATTTTAACTTGGCTTTTTTTTGTAGTTCTGGCTTTGATTCTACTTTTGGTTACAGTTTTTGATTTACTTCTAGCTGAGGTTTTAAATCTACCTCTAATATACTCTTTAATGATTATATATAACAGGTAATCATTAATAACAGCTTTAGAAGCTGTTTGCTTGTTCTTAAAATCAGCAATTATGCAGAATAAGTGATTACCAACACAAGTTGCAGCAATTAGCAGCTAATAGTTGACAATATGCACAAATATCTAACATGTTACTATCTGCAAATTTAAAATGCTCTATGCCTCTTATTTTGCTATGTAATTTCTTAAGCTTTTTGATATATGATTCTAAAAGCAATAAATCAAAAAAATAAAACTATTAATATTAGTAAAGTCGCAAGATATGACTTATTTTTAAGCATTTATCATCTTTTTTTACATTATAATTGAAGCTTATATTTGCTGCATTAACACTCGCAGCAATGTAAGCATTTATGCTACCATCTGATAACCACTTATACATTTTAATATTTCAGACATCTTGTTCTGTAACAATATAAGATTTCCCATTACCAGCAATGTATGTAAGATATTTATCAGCATTTATATTAAATATTATAATAATAAACATATTAGATATTGTCTTACCTATACTTTTACCGATTTTAACAATTAATTGAGAGATATTATCCTTTAACATACTTTTAATTGTCTTTTGTATTTGAACTTGCTTTTTTTTGTTTTTAATTGTAATATTATCAAGTTTTGGAATGTTTGCAAGCTAAATTTGTTAGTTAGTATACTACTTCTTACATTGTTGAGTTATGTGATATAAGTAGATAATTTGACGTATATATTTGGGTTATGTCGCAAAAATGTCATAAGTTGTTTTATAATGCTTGAATTGTTAATCAGTGACGCATTTAATGTGAATAAAAGTGCTAGAAATTGAATAATAAGATAATATAATATTTTATGTTGTAAAACCATATTTAAACACATTTTTTCAAACGTATAGTGCACAAAATTCTCTTACTTGTAATCAAACTTAGCTTAGAACGAATCATTATTAAAGTAAAAGCAAAACAAGTATACTTATTCTATCAAAAGACCTTGCAATGCTTTCACACATATTAACAAACATTCATTTTTAAACTTAACTTGCCTTGCAACTTTGTAATTTAAAAATAGTTAGCAAAGTTGCAAAATACGACTTATTTTTCTTCATTTGTTCAATATTACAATTCAAAACTTGCTTGTATGCAGAAACAAGTGTATTAACAAACATATCTTGTTCAGACAAATAACACTTTAATAAAAAAGTGTGTAAAGCATATTTGCTTTTGCTTTTAAGTTTCTTCTCATCAAATGTGTTATTATTGTCTGAAGCTAGCTTAAACTCAATAATAACAGTGCAACTGCTAAAGATTTTATTGTAAATCAAACAGTTATACTCAGCTTAATCCTTTTTAAAAAGCTTTTTACACTTTCACTTAATCTTATAAAAAGATTGCTTGTGTGGCAATTTTATAGATTTAACTTTAACTAATTCTTTTTTAAATAAAGAAAAATCTGCCATTGTTTTAGTGTAAAGCTGATAGCTTTTTTATAGCTGTAAGTAATTGGTCTTAACTTTGAATTTAAAGCAGAATTTTAAAGAGTAACAGTCATTTCTAAAAATATAACTTTCTCAGCAGGTTTCTTTTTTAAAACTTTTTCTACATTTTTTGTTGGAGTAAGTTTCTTAGAACATAACAACAAAGATTCTAATAAAATAATTAAATATTTATTTATTGATAAATTATTATTAAAAATCTTTTTGTGTGTTTATACTTCCTTGACCCAAATATTTTAAAATGTTTTTTGTAGTGGTGTGTTATCATAAATCAAATGCAAAGAAATATTAACCAAGTAAAAGATAACTATATCATTTTTAGTATCTAGCATACTGGCAATAAGCTTAGTTGTGCTGACGCCATATATATGTTGCACATTATTAAAGTTAGTAATGATAGCAGTAATTATCTTGTAAAAACAATCTAATTTGTTTTTAAGCGCTAAATTTGACGTATTGTTACAGTTTCTGATTTTTTTTCACCAAATTCAGAAACATTTGACATGTGTTAAAAAAAGTTGACTAACTGTTGTGACTGTAAAGTAAAACATGACTTTGATTATATAATACAACACAACAACATGAATCTAAATACATTTATTCAACTAATTTATATATAAACTGTATATGTTGATACCAATGTGTAGGTGTATGCTCTTTTTCAACTATATAATAGCTTTATTGCTTTTTATTCTGCTGTGTAAGGAATTTCTACTAACTGGATTTATTAGTTTTTAATAGAATTATAAAATTTCAATTATGTCAATAATAACACATTTAAATACCACATTACTTTAACATTATCATTTTATTTGTTTGAAGTTAACTCTGCTAATGCTATTAATCAGTGTTGTGACCAATATACCTATTAAAAAAATAATAGGGTCAAGCTACTCAAAGTTGCAAATACAACTATAAAACGCAGTTATTTTTAGTTTAAGTACAATAATTCTTTTTGTCATATTAAATATTTACTGTAATCTATATTAAAGAACAACATAAACGGCAAGTATAGAGGTTTAATGTTTTATTATAAACTAACTTCTATTGATGGTGTTTTAATTGTTGTTTTACCTTATAAAAACTTTATAAAAGGCACATTGTAACCATACTATTGATAAAAGAACACTTATCAGCTAATTGTAGCTAAAAAGGTGGCAATTACAAGAAATCCACTGGTAACATATAAGTCAGTTTCAAAAAAACCTTAAGTTTTACAATTAAAAAATTTCAAACAAGTAGACAACATTTAACAAGCTTATTACAAACTATCTGCAGAGTTGAATAGGCTAACTTGTCTAACAGTTGTTAACAAAGATACTTTTTAGTATAAAAGTTACATTTTGTCTAAGCAAGTTATTTTGTTTAATGAGTTTTTTTTTAAGCTTCTACAATGTAACACACTTTAGTTTGTCAATCTCACATTTAACATATGAGAGGGATATGTGACAAGTATAGTTGTGCAAAATATAAACTTTTTGAATAAGCAGAAAAACAATCTTATTATGTCTGACTTTATTTATCTACATTAAACAAAAGAATACATTAAGCATATAACAATGTTATAAAAGCTGAAAAACGCAATTAATCTCTCTTTTAGTGCATCAAATAAAGTATTTGTAGTAATTGATAGAAAAGCTTTTTTGATTAAAGCTTGACAAGAAGTATTTCTATACATATACTATTTGTTATGTGCAAATCATTTTATGAAAAATATTTAAAATAAACTGTATTACAAAATGAAAGGAGTTACCAACAAGCAGAAATAGAAAATGTTAAAATTATTTAATAATAAAACAAACTTTGCAAAATTAATTGATTTTAAAAATAAAATTATCACTAATAGTTACACACATTTAAAAAATATAATATATATGATTATTTTAATTTTTTAACATTATAATATAAAAATTTTCACTACTGATAAGCATTTTAATCAGGCAAATGATAAATACCTTGTAAGATATATTTTCAAAAACAAGATACCAGCTTTCCTAGCTGGTATAAGCTTAACATCAAGGCTTAAGTGTGGGATTAAAGATGGTAAATGTCAAACTATAAATATTGTTGAATTATTCAACAATCAGTTACAAGTTAATATTTAGACAAATTAAAAATATTCACTTTTTTTATTATTCAAAAGATAATTAAATATTATGACAATATTACATCTGAAATAATTGTAAGATACTCTAAATATAAAGACTATAAATTATTAAAGACTATTAATAAGGAGGTAAGCAATTAACTCACAAAGTTGACAACTAATGCTGTTTTTGCTCATACAAAAGCCCTAATACAAGTTAAAAAAGGGTTATATCCAAGGTTTCCATATTTTCGTACTCCATTAAAGTCTTGGCATACATATCAGAAAGACTCTTTTAGCTGTGAATATTTTAATGTTGCAGCAGCAAAACATATTATAAAGATAGTACTGCTGTTAGCTTCAAATATACTTTTAGACATTGATGTTACAAGCCTTATCAACACTATTAAGCAAGAAATTATTATTAGACTTAAAAAGCTTGTTAGTAAAAACAGATTTGTCAAAAGACTTGCTTTGTCACAGGTTATGCCGGAAGATCTAAACAATGCAACAAAGCAAAACAAAAAAACACAGAAAAACAAAAAAAGGCTTAAAAGCAAGTTTCTAATTACAAGTTATCAAATTCTGACAAAGATAAAGATAGCTTCAATGATTTCAAACAAAAGGAATCTAAAGTTGCTACTTTCAAGAAAAAACAAGTAAGGCATAAAATAAGTGCAAAAAAGGACTTAAGCAAAGATGACAACGTTTTAAAACCAAGAAAAACACCAAAAAAGAAGTTAGTTTCAAAGAAATGCAAACATTTAAATAATGATAGCGATAAACTAAAAAAAAGAAAAGAAAGCAATTTAAGCATATGCAAATAGATGTACCATCGAAGGAAAAACCTATCTAAGAAGTGCCACCTGATAGTAAGTTGTATAATCAATCACTTCTTAATAAATAGTTTAATTTTTTAAATTACATATTATTTTAAAAAATACCCAAAAAGTACAGCAGTTGTTGAAAATGAATTCTGTTAGTGACAAACAAATTCTGTATTTTAGACAATCTCATAAATTAAAGTTTAACTTAATAATATTAAAATTTAAAATGGAAAGTAACAGAAAGTACATAAAATAAAATCTGTATTTTAAACAAACTTAAACTTTACAAATAATGTGGGTTAACCCTTCTTAAAAAAAAGATATTATTAACCCTAAAATGTAAATTTATTTTTACATTTCCCAATTACTACTTGCATTTATTGCACTCCATATCAATAACATACATAATTTACATTTCGTTAATCTATATCCTTAATCAGCAATCATATTTGCTTTTTTTAAATTCTTTTCAAACCAAAATTGATATAATTCTAAAAAATCAGAATTTGATTGTTTTAGTGAAAATCCTCCTCATATTTTGCAGATTTATGATTTTCTATTACAAATAAATTAAAATTACTGAGTAAGACTGTTACACTTATAGCTTTAAAAAGGGTTTAAGGTTGGTGTAAAGACTTTGCCATTTAATGAAAATCTGTAAAATCCATTTAAAGATTAATATCTTTGACAACTTGCAAAAATTGACTATTATACACAATTTTATTCCATTTTGATGTATTACTAATTTGTATTTTTTTATGTCTTACCTAGCAAAAAGTTCTCACAGTTTTTTAGTATTAACATCCAGAGATTTGTGATTTATGTGGTACTAATTACGAGCTAAAATGCTTAACTTCATATATCTAGTAAATGTTAAGTTATGGTACAGCATAAGTGCAACAGATTTCATTGTAAATTCGCTATTTTTGTCCTTACTAATCAGCGAAACTTTTTTGTTTGTGCATATTATATTATCTTATCAAATTAATCCTATTTAATCTCTTTTATGTCAGTAATTTTGACTGTTTATAGTGTTAAAGTTGGTTTAGTGTCTTTTTTCTTCACTATAATTGACTTTGTATGGTAATAAAAAAAGAGTTAATAATAGATAAAATAAGATATTGTTGACCTCTTATCATAAGTCAACAATATCTTTTTATTAAAAGGGTTGACCTATAATAATAAGCTTATTTATAAGTTAAAAGTAGTTTATATAAATGTAAATTTTTTATTATTTTTATGCAACTATATAGCAAATAAAAATTAATAAACAATGTTATTTTATCTTTGCAAAATAATAAATAATTAAATATAAAAATAAGTCTATACTTATTTGTTAAAAGTTTAAATATAAGATTATTTAAAAAATAAATTCTGTTTGCTACTTGCAAAATTCTTTTAAACTATTTGTTAAATATTATATATGTGTTAATTTAAGAAATAGACCTACTTAGATAAGTAATAACCCTTAAACATGATTAAATAATATTAACTATTGTTAAACAATAAATTATTATTATAAAACTCTTTTTTTTATTATTTTTTCAGATGTTTTATTTTAAACTATTAAAAATCATTTAATTGAAGTAAGATTATATTAAAAACAAAACAAAGCAGATGAGTAACAGGTATTTAAATATAGTCAGACAAGTTTAGCTAAGATTAAATACTAAAATGTTATTATAATTACTAATTTCATTGTAACTATTAAGTATAAATATGTTTTAACTAAATAAAGCTTTGTAATAAATCTTAGTTGTAAACTAATAGCTATTTTTAACATTATCTTAGCTTATATATTTCTATTTTTACTTACTATTCTTGCTTATTCTTAAGGTAATATCTATTAAATATTATACAGAAAAATAAAAAATGAAATTATCTAAAAAATAAATTCTGTTTACCACTTATAAAATCCTTTTCAACATATTATACAGAAAAATAAAATATTAAATAAAAAAAAGCAAATTTTTATTCTTTAGTATTTTATTTAGTTTTATATTTTGCGTAAGTAAACTTTTAATGGTATTAAATTCGTTGTTATATTCTTTATTGTCATTTTTTCCCTCTTTTTCTTTAATACAAGCACATTTCTTTAGTTTACCTCTCTTTTGCTTTAAAGTTTTGGTATGTACATACTTGTACTTGTGTAATTTTTATTTAAGACTTGGTGATTTTTATGTCTTTTTAATAACTTTTTCTGATGTTTTTAGCTTTTCAACCAACATCTTGTTTAACACATCTTTTCCTTCATCAAATGGTGATAAAACCCTTTGTAATAGTTTGAGGCCTTTTATAATGCTTTTATCCAAGTTTATATGCTGTTTAAAGCAGGCAATCATGTTTTTTTTGGTGTAATGTGATACATTTGAATACCTTTTTAGAAGATAAGTGTTTAATGGAACTTTATTTTGAATAACTTGCACTGTTGTAGCTGCAGCATAATATTTATAACTTGTTTTGTATTGTTTTGATTTGTAATAATGTCTGGTATATATTTAAATAATTGCTTTGATTTTTTGGCTTTTTTATGTTGGATTAGACCAAAGTAATATTTTATGGTACTAAAAACAGGAGTACCTTCAACAATAAACGCTTTTTTATAGCTTTTTGGCGTAGCAGTGTCTTTGTGGGACAATAAGTCAAAAACTGACTATGTAATCACTGTTACAATATCAACAACATAACAAACATACAAATTCCAGTATGCCTCACTTATATTGTTAAAAAAGATGTAAACAGCATTAAATAAAGAAATAAAATCTTACGTTTGATATACCATCTACTAATAATATTATAAAGGCATTTAACAAATTGCTATTAGCAAATATGTTATCTTTTAAATGATTAAAATCAAAATAAGAGACTTTATGAGCTTTAACTTGAATATATTTGTTACTATTTAAATATTTTAACAAAAGTGTTTTATTTTCATCATACAGCATTGACTGCTTTTCTTTTTGATGAGATTTAACGTCTTTTTTATTGATTTTAAGTTTTAAATCAGATTTTGTAGCAAATAACACATTAATTTTAAACTTTATAGCAAATATATCTGCACTAACATTTTTCAACTAATTGTTAGTGTTTGTTAAAATATTCTTACCTCAAATATCTTTTGTACTTTTTTTTTGAGTTGCTTGTATAAGTTACAGTCAAACAAAGCACTTTGAAATACTTTGATTTAACTATTATACAAATTGGATGGTGTTATCTTACACCAATACAGCGCAGAAAACTAAGTACAAATCATGAAAATGCTTTAAGCTTGCTTTACAATAGAGTACGATACTCTATAAACAAGTTTGACATATCATTTTCATATTATCTTGGTGGCACATTTTTTGTTTGCCACTTTTGAGCTATAATATCCTTTTTTAAAGTGTTTAAACTTATTTATACATTTTTTTTAATACAGCCATATATCAAAGCTTAATTATTTTTGTTATACAGATTTTTATATTGGCCAAACAGATAAGATTGCCTTGCTTTTCATCATTCAGCTTATTGTCTCTAAGTTGACGAGCAAGATTGATAAACTTAATGCTGCAAATATCCTTCTTGTTAAAAGCTTTTACCATATCATTTATATTAAACTTTTTAAATTTAGTAGATTGCACATAATAGACTTTGTTGATCAACTTTTTGATGAGCAAATGATAAAAACAGTTAAAACATCATCAAATTAGCTATTATCATTAATAACAATGATGATAATGTTGAAAAAGACAACATTTAAGTTGTTATTGAACATATCACTTGGTGTATTACCATTAAAATTAAGTTGTTAGAAAATCTATAAAAAAAAAGGCCTTTATTGTAGTTAATATGCTTGACAAGGTTAAAAAAAAATGCTTTAAGTTCTTTAAAAAGTAGCAACAAAACTGTTAAAAATAAAGCTGCTGCTTTTAAAGATTTTGCTCCTGTTAAAGATTTTAATATTACTTATAAAGCTGATAATTATAAAGACAGCTTCTTTTCTAACAATGAGCAGCTTTAAAATCCATTAAAATTGTTAGTTAAAGTTTCTTACAAATCACTTGTCAAACATGCTAAAGCAGGAGATTAAAAACATTGATCTTGTTCAAAGAAGTCATTTGATAACAAAAGTGATGAAGCTATTTGTAAATCACAGCATTTAAAGGAATAAGTTGCTTATTTACCAAGCAAAAAAGGTTTTATTGTTAATATTGCACTTGTTGATATCTGACAGTAACACATTAATGTACTCAGCAACATAATGATTAAACTGTTACTTAAACTTCTTTTATGCAGTAGGATTTGTTACCAGCTTGTACAATGCTGCAAATGCAGCATTTTAACGTCTTTATCGCTCATATAATGCTTTATTTTTGTTTGAAGTAACAGTTTTTAGTTAATTTTATGAGAAAAAAGTTGTTATAAAAAGTTTACAATAGGTTTCACATTAAAACTGCTAAAGTTAACTAATTGTTATTTTATTTAAGTCAATTAAAACTAATTTATAAACTTAAAATAAATTGTGACTTTATTACACTTTTTCTACTACTGTAAAGCATGTTAAAGCAGATATTAATATGGTTTCACCTATATATTGTGCTTTCAGCTACATTCTACGTGTGACATTATATTCATTGGAAATGCATTTAAATTTCTTACTAAGCAGCTACTTAATCACTTCTTTGTTAATAATAATGCTGCTACATACATAACAGAGCATATTAACTTGTTTTACATTTTCATTACTACTTTGCCAGACTTAAATTCACAATAATGTGATAACTATTACGAATACTGAAGAATAATGGCATAAAAGTACTATAATATAAAGGAGTTATGATCAAGCGTAGCTATTGGTACAATGTTAGAAATTTAAAGTTTCAAAAGCAAAAATTCCATTTACAGTCTCAGTTTAATAATAGTTTATACCGTAGAATTATGATATATTACAAGTTAGAAGGTTTTTTTATCATAGCCAATGCTATATTAGTTTTATCACACAAACACTCCAAAATTTCATCAAAGATTCCTTATAAACATCATAGTAATAAGCATTGCAAGCGAACAAAAATAAAAATCGCTTTTTTAAACAACTTAAATGAGCAGTATAATTGTCTTGCTGACAACTTTGATGAAAATCCTGTGAGAAATGTAAAGCAGGTTTTTAACATGCAATATGCATACTACAATCCTGCAAACATGCTTAATCACCAGATAAGGCTAACAACTGTTTGTCTTGATGTAATTCGCTATATTAGGCAACATTTAATGCAATTATTTGTTTTTTTCACTGATTATAGCCTAGTTCTAATGAAACAAGCAAAAGAATGGTTCATTGATGTTACATTTGACATGTGGCAAGGCTATGTGTGCTTTGTAATAAACAAGTCTAAGATTTTCAATTGGTATATAACTGGCTTTATATACCTTTATGAGACTAAAAAGGCTTACAAGCATGTAGAAGCGTTGAATTATCTTGCATCTGCTTTGAAACTTTTCAAAGAAGAACAAACAAACCACAAGCTTATTAATAATGGCAAAGCAGCTATTATCAACGCTTGGCGTACCTACTTTCCAAATATGCCATAAAAGCGTTGTATCTTGCATTTTCTCAAAAACATCCATGATAAGTTGTAGTATTATTTATCGCATAGGCCAACCAAAGATCAAATCAAAAAGGTTTTGTCAATCTTCAATAGAAGTATTGTTAAGTATGATTTGCTTGACTTACCTGCCAACAAAGTGAAAGAAAATGAAAACAAGATTTTGCATTCAGTGTAAGTGGTTTCCTTTTCAATATTAATTTTATAGCGCTAATGCACTAATTGTTTCTGACATTAAATACACAGAAGACAATGCTATTGAAGCTTGCAGGTATATCTTAAACGAGAAGCTTTTTGTATTGTACACTTGTATACTTAAATACAGTGAAAACTCTGAAAATGATCTACAAAAACGCTATACTATGAATCTTGTTGAATCTTGAAATGCTGCAATAATCACACAATGTAAAACAAACTGAAACTCAAATGTCCTTACCTTGACTGAAAAGATTGTCAAATTTTATACCAAGCAAGCCATGCATACTGAACTTGGATTACAAGGCAAAAAAAAGTACTGTTTAGTGGATAGCGCTTCAAAATCAGTTCGAAAACAGCTAACTGCATGTACATTCAAGTTTATTCAATTACACATTGAGAATTTCTTGCATTGTATTAATGCAACATCTTTTGCTTCATTTGCATATGCATCAAAGCTCAATATAATGTGCTTGATTACGTCAGTAAAGGCAGAAGCATATAAGGTTGCTGCAAGGCAAATTATGATAAAACCTAATGACGTACAGATATTAAAGAGAGAAGATAGACTAAAAGCTGTTTGCGTATACGATATAATGACAGACAAAAACAAGTCTGCATGGTGGACAATGCAAACAAACAACACTAAATGGACAACTACAAGGTGTAGCTGTTCTGTTAACCATATAAAAAAGCTTTGTGTCCACGTAATTTTAACATGTCAGAAGGTTAGTGCTCCTATGTACTTGTGCAACTACAGCAAGTCATTCAAGCCAAATGCTACCCAGATAATTCAGGTTCAACAAAAAGAGTTAAAAAAACGTGCTGGGTGCAAAGGTAACAGACCTTGCCACAATGTTTGATGTATAAAAGACCATTGAAAAGCAAGTAAAAAACAGCTTGTATCTTTAATAACTACAACAACAACAGCAATTAAATTGTCGACAGTTTTGATGAAAATAGTGATGGTGATGCTAAGTTTGAGACTTTTTTGGAAAAAAAGGAGGATGATTTGACATTCTTTGATAAACATGTAAAAGAAAGGCCATTGGTCATTATGTTTAAAGAGGAAGATGATTTTAATTATAAAGTTAACAACTGTAGGAATGTAGCTATTAAAACATCAAGTAAATCAAGTACAACTACATCAAATTGAATAAATATTGTTGTTGTTACTGCTAAAGTATCCAAGAAATGTAGTAGGCCTCTAAAAGTAATTTCTTTTAATAGCAAGGATGTAGTTACTGCAGCTCCAAAAGTTAAACAAAAAAGGCTTAAAAGCAGTACCACCAGCATTCTATCTCCCAGATGTATTAAAAAGTGCAAATGTGAAAGGCTATTCAAAGCTAAAATATCACGTAAAACACAAAAGCTAGAATAAACTTAATTATATTTATTGAAAATCTTTATTAAAAATAAAGCTTCAAAAGTAAAAGAAACAGTTAGAGGCAAATGAAAAACGGAATGAGTAAAAAACGAATTCTGTTATTTAAACAATCTCATTCTTTTACTATATACCAATGACATCTTTAGTAAACTGATAATTATACACAATTAATAACCTTTTTGTTGTAAGTTTGTTTATAAAACATAACTATCAGTACTATAAAACATATATAACTTGCTATACTTTTATAACTATTATAACTTACATATTATTTATAATACATTTGCACACTTTTAGTTTTAACAAAGCAGAAAACTTGTACTTATTACAATTAAATAATTACAATTTATGAATAAGCCAGAAAATAGGTTTAAGCACATCATTTCTGCAGTAACTACTCTTTTAAAAGTCAAACAACCAGAAAATGACTTATTATTTACTGTTAAACTTTTAGTTTATGCACTGAATATAAATTATATGGATTTGATTTGCTTAGCTGCAAAGTAGATATCTTTAAATTATAGTAAATATTAATAACAAAATTAATTAATTTGTTATTATATAACAAAAAAGATAATAAAAAAAGGTATGCATTAATTTTAGTTATTTTAGATTTATAGAGCTTAAAAAGAAGCGTAAAGTGCTTTTGACAAGTAGTAAATGTTTTTTAGCCAATAAAAAGTATTTAAAAGAAATAATTGATAATACATTATTACAAATTGGTATACTTCCTTTAAATATACTTATCATAGATTTTGAGCACAAAATAGTTAATTTAAAACTACTAATATTTTCATATGAAACAAACATTTCCTTAAAAATCAAAAAATTTAAACAATTTATCAATACAAGTAATTATTGGATAGTTAAAACAATGTATAAACTAAGATATTATTTGCACTATAAACAGACTTAATATAAGGGTAAAATGAAATAGCTAGATTATTTATCTGCTAAGTATGACTTAATAAAACATAAAGTGAGCCAAGTTGGTAATACATGGAATCTTATCTCAAAATATAAAGCTATTAGTTATTTTAGTTTGCTAATAACTAATGTGTATATACCAATGTCAACAGATATTATAGCTAGTATTTTGTATAACCTTAGTATATACAATACCTTAGTTATATTAGTAAATGAAACTTATAATGTAAGTTATATAACTAATGGTACTTACAAAAAATAAATTTGAAAGAGATAATAGCTAACAATTCAAAACCACATATGTATAACAACATGTAAAATAACATGAATAGTACAGTTAAAAGAGAAGATATTCTGCCATATGTTTCAATCTATAGAACAAAACAGTTAAAAGATGAAAACAAATTTTTAACAACTGGTTACATGAGTGATAACATTTGTGATACATTTACAAAATATTATTTTAGTTGTTTAAATCGTTTTTCTATTAAAGTATGTAACAAGCGTTAATTAACTGTTAAAATTATCATTTTTAGTGCACAGCAAGTAAAAATAATTCTAAATGTGTATATGAGCAAAACAAATGAGTTATCTGATTTTATTTTGCTAAAAAAGCAAACATTTTTATTATTTCAAGTTTGTACTAATGATTACTGGCATTTATTTGTTGCTGATGTTTAAGATAATGAGAATATTATGCTTATTAACATTGATAGATTGAATTTAAAAACAGATACCATTGTTATTTTGCTTAATAAGACCAAACCAATAAATGTAACAGATTTAATTTGCTATTATTTGCACATATTTGTTAAATACAAGAACTATCTACTTAATACGGAAAAGATAACTATTATTAACTCATTTTAACATCTTATCCAAGAAGGAACTATTTGTAAGCCAAAAGTACTTTATTTTACTTTAAAGATTTTAACAAAAGGATTAATATTTGATGATAAAAAAGGTTATTGTTTTAAAGATTTGCCATCTACTGTAAAAAAGATACTAGATTTAATATAAGCTGAAAATATACTTGATAAACATCATCTTTTAGCTAATAATAGCTTATAAGACATTATAATAGTTATAATATTGTAACTAGGATTTATAAAAAATATATTTTATGTTAGTTTTGTTAGTTACACTTAGTAATACAAAAGTAAAATTAGTTGCATTAATAAAGTTGTATGTATTATAAAGACTCTTATAGAAGCAAATACATTAAAAACATGAAGTTAAAAGTGTAAAGTTAACACTTTTATATTATAAGAAGTTCAGCTTAAAGAATTAAGTAATAAAAAGGCTTAACTAAAATTTTATAATAAAATTAATTTTGAAAATTAAAAGTTTAAATTCTATAGAAAAAAAAACAAAATCTATTTTTTAGAAAAATCTTAAAGTTTAAAGTAGTTTAATTATTAAATGTATTTATATATTGCTTTAAAATTAAAAAACATCTTTTTTTAAGTTATAATATGAGAATATCTAAAAAACAGAATTTATATTCCATGCATTCTGTTTTTTCTTAAACTTTTGAAAATTTAAAAAATTAAATTCAGAAATTAAATATCTAATATAACTTTTGCTTTTTTTTTATTATGCTTTCTTTTTATAGCTGTTTTTATTTGCGCTTTTCACTTAGTTTAAGAAAGAAAATACTAATAATATCTTTTTTAAGTTTTTTACATTGCTTTGCAGTGACAACAGGCTTTTTAGTATTAAAAGTTATCTTTGGTGGCCTTTTTTTCTTCTTTTTTATTTTAACAGCCAAAACAATCAAAAAAGCAATAATATTTATAACTTTTAATGCTTTTGTACATATATGTCTAACAACTAGCTTTGTATTACCAATTTATGTATTAAAATCATTTTTTAACTTATATTTAATAACAAGAGCTTTTTTTTCCTCTTTGTTACTTAAAAACATGTTATAACTACATTTAGTATTAGTTTAGGCAGTATTATCTGTTTAGACAATCTAATTTTTAATAAGTATTCTCTTTTTTAAAAATACAGGAATATATTTAATGATATCATATTTGCTTTAATCATATACAGTTAACTCTATATTTATTGCTTATTTAATGAAAAACTTGATAAATATTTTTAAAAAAGTAATAATACTAAAGTTGTAATTTATTTGTACTTTTTAATTATAATAGCCTTTTATAACTTAACTGCATTTGTTGTATGCCTTGTTTGTACAACATTACTAATTTTATTATATTCAAAAATATAAGCATATAAAATTAAAATCTTTTCTTTTAAAATATAATAACATGCATTAATAATATTTTTTTTGACTTTTAGTACTAATAAATGATTGGCACTATATATAAGCAAATAATATTATAAAAACATATATTATTTTAAGAATTTTGTCTTTATGTTATCTGACTTTTTTTAGTAAATAAGTTATTATAGATATAATATTGCGTAAAAAAGCTATTAAAAACAAAAATAATACTTTTAATTTATTTGCTAATAGGTTAATGTGGAAGATAGTACTACAACTTGTTAAAAATGTTTTTAATTAAGTATAAACTACAATGCTTTTGAGGCATATGTGAAAAGTTTATACAATATACATTGATAAGAGAAATCTTACTATTACTTATTAGTAAATGAGCTGCTTGCTTCTTTTTACTTAAGTTTATGTGTTTTTTTAGATTTGTGCATATATATAAAGCTTGTTATAACTTTGTTGAAATGTTTTAACTTATAAACAACAAAGTATATATAACTTTACCACATATCAAAATTGATATTTATAAACCATTTTTTTTTATAAAAGTAAAACTGTGGTTAATAAAGAAAACAAAAAGTTGTTTTAAATGCTGGTAAAGATAGTATACAACATTTAGTTAAATGTTTATTAAACATAATTGGTAATCAAGTATATTCATTAAGCTATAATATATATTGTATATTAAAAACTTGTTTTTGGTTTTTAACCAGATTTTTATTAAAAGTATCAACAAGTTAATTAAATTAACTAGTAAGATTATTTAAAAAATAATGTTTATTTTAATATATTTACATCTCTTACTATTATACTGTTTATAAAACTTGATAAAGCCTTTAAAATTTCTATAAAAAGAAATAAAAGTAGTATTAGTAATAATATTAATGTTTTAAAGCTTATAATATATTATAATAATATGATAAACAGCATCAAAAGTAGGTAATTAAATATAAAATTTTTGTTTTAAAAAGATAAAATTTCTTATATTGTATTAGTATGTTTGTCTGATTTAAATACTATTTATATCTTTTATAATAATATCATTGTTTTTTTAATATCTATAATAGTTATTACAATACTAAAAATTATTAGATAACTTTTTATTATAAATATATAAAAGCATATAATTGATAATATTATATATAAAGATGTATTATTATTAATATAATTTGCGTTTAGGAATGGTTTTATTAGAAATTTAAACATATTTTTCATAAACATATTAACATATGTTAAATAAAGTATAACAAACTTTTAATTTGGATTTATATGTTATAAAAGCAGTAATAAAATGATAGTATCTATATTTATGTGAAGAATATTTAAATTTATGTTTTTTGTAAATTCAAAATCTAACAATTAGTTAACTTGGTAAGTTTATGTAGGTTTTGCATTAAAACTTATTGTAAAAAATTTTTCTTATTAAGTTAACTAAAAAACTTTTACATTTTGAAATAATATACATTAAATTCACTACTATACAAGCTTTTCATTAACAAAAAAAGATAAAAGGCTTTCAAAAGATAGTTTTGTCATACTGTTGAAAAGTATATCAATATTTTATTTACAGAAGATAATGCTATAAAAATTGTTCAATTATCTATAATAGTCAATTTTAATGATAAAGTAGCCAGTTAAATAGCTAATGAAGATATTTAGTATATCATATAGAAAATTATTATATATTATTGTTAAAAAAGATATTAATAAGAAGCAAACCTAGTTTAAGTCTTCTGTTTTAAACATTATTGGAAAAGTTAAAGTTTAAGCTATTATTATTAACTTGTAACTATTATTGCTTCAAAAAATAAATAAATTAAAATCTTTTTCTAATAAAAAGACTTATTTTTCTACTAGGTTAAACTTAAACTTTAAAACAGCATTAAAGATAGAAATTAAATCTTTAAAGAAGTCTCTTATATAGAAAAAGTCTAAAATCTTATTATCTTATTTAAATTAAAGTTAAAAAGCTTTAATAAAGATTTTAATGCTAAATATATAAAAAAGTTTAAGTAATTAAAAGAGAAAAAACAAAAGCCTATCAAGAAAAGTGAATTGATATTGTTGAATATTACTTATTATAAGGTTTAAACTCTTGTAAAATGTTTGATTGCTAAGGTTAAATTTGTTTAAATTATTATAAAAAGCTTTAAAGGTAAAAAAAATGGTAAAGGCACTAAGTAAAAAGGATTTACAAAATAAAAAGTTTTTTAAGCTAGCTCACATACTTAAAAAAGGCTTACTTACTAATAAAAAGTGTGATAACCTTATATGTTTAGCTAACATCAAGTAGCCATAAATAAGATAATAAAGATGTATTATATAGCTATTGTTGGAAAGTTATACCTTGTTGAGCAAAATAAATTTAATAAAGGGTATTACACTTTTATAAGCAAGTATAACTTAAAGCAATATGATATTAAAGATTTACAAAAGTAATTTAAAAGCAATATATAAAGCTTATATATGATATATTATATGTTAAAGCCAAACACTTTATAGATGTATTTTACTTCTGTATTACATTTCCAGCAATATACTGGTGTGAAATGGCACCTTTTAAGTTATATAAAATAAATACCAAGGTGTTAAAACAGGTTTTATATGATAGTGCTTACAAGAAACTAATAAAAAAGGTCAAAAAGATATTTTTAGTAAGTATATTTTATAAAACTAGTTATTTTAGTTAAGTTTAATTTTTACAGATTTATTTATAACACTATTAAAATTAAAGGAGTTGTTAAAGTTAAAAAAGCGGCAAAAATGAAAAAACAATGATAATAAGCTTTATAACAAAGGTAAGACATTTATGCTTTATGAAGAAAGCAAAGAAAAACTCTTTAAAATAATGTAAAATAATTATTACAATATTGTTTATAAATTATAAAAGATTAAGTTTGATATTATTTGATTAAAATAACAGATATTTATGAATTCTAATATTTTAAATGTCTATCTGTATTTACTTACAGCTAATGTAAATAATGTAAGTTTAAATATATGAATAACTAATATTTGTAGAAATATTTTATTATTAGCTATAATTTTATGTCATATAACAAGCAACACTTTAAATTTGATATTATGTTAAAAAAGCTGCTGAATTTAAGGCAAGACAATATTAAAGCCATTATAGCAGTTTGTTTTTATATTTAATACCATATATTTTAGAAAAATTCATATAACTATAGATATTTTATCATTATAGTAGCAAAGAACATTATAAAGACAATACTGCTATTATTACTAGATATACTCCTAAATGTTAATGTCTTACACCTTATACATTTTATTAAAAGAGAGATTATCTTATAACTTGATGAATTAATAAAAAAACAGGTTTGTTAAAAGACTTACTTAATTATATAATCTGAAATTAAAATAAAATTCCATAATTTTAATAATTAAGAAATTCCATTTTGTTTTTTAAATACTTTTATGAAAGTTATTATTTAAATAAACTTAAAAAACATAAAATATTTTAAAAAATTAAAAAAGTATTTTTCAAACAAATAAAATAAGTTTATTTTATTTTTTGAAAATTACAAGTTATAATTTAAATTAAAATTATATTTTATAATATAATATAATATATCTTTATTTTTAATATTATTATACTTTATTTTAGTTTTTTATAGTAAAAAAAGTTAAAACCTTTTTATTTAATAAATTTTATTTTTTTAATATTATACTACTTTAACTTAAAAAGTAATCTCTATAAATAATTTATATAAGCAATTAATAAATAAAATATTAATACATAATTAAAAATTATAATTTACTTATTTTAATAATAAAAATAGAATTAATAATATAAAAATTATAAAAAATAAAATTTAATATTTAAAATAAATAAAACTTAGTACTGTACTTTTAATAACTTTCAGTAGTTTTATGTTATTTGTTTGAAAGTCACTATAAAGTGATTAAAATTGACTGTGTTTTACACAACTATCAACTTGCTAAGTATGGTAGAATAAAATAATTTTACAGTATTTTTAGCTTAAGTGTATAACTTTTAATAATTCAAGATTGTGTATTTGGGGTAAGCACAACAACTATAACTGTAACAGCCACTATTGCCACCATTATCATCACAAAAAACACCAATAATACTAAAACACATAGGCATGTATTCCACCCACCTCCTACAAATGCTAGGAGAGACTGCGCAAGCGCGTTGACGTTAGCCCAATATTCTCTGTTCTCATTGCTTATAGCTATTGATTTTTCGTCATGCGAGTCTACAACATTATTTGTAGGATTCACAAGAGGATGTGTTTCGTCATTCTCCTCGTCAACTTCTTGGTCCTCGGTTGGTGGCGCAACGTACTCTTCCTCATGTGTGACGTGAGGCGTAAAGTCAAGACCACTCTCTAGGTCGGAAATGCGTGCTTTTTTGTCAGCTGTCATGCAAACGTCACGAGTGGTAAACCTTGCTGGACATTTGAAAGCAACCGATGGGCCAACCAGCAAGCACAGAGGTTAGCAGTGCCATGGCAGAGATTGCCGACACAATCCGCGAAACTGTAAATGACTTCAAAGATCAAAAAACCCAGCAAGGAGCCCAAGCGATTGCAGACCGACTCGACAGCAGTGTGGAAAAGAATCTATTTCTAATGGGAACTAAAGAGTATCAGTTTGTATTAGGGTATGCGCTTAGGTATGAAGCCAAGTTTTGTGATTATTACAAAGCTGTGATAGCGTCATATTTACAGTTGCATAAAGCGCAAGGCTTTGCTTTCTTTAATGGCAATACAGTTCTTGCAGCGGCACGCAAAGCACGCAACATCGACTTAGTAGCGCGACACGTTATGCGTTTATGGCAGGCGAAGAGGGAGTCTGTTAGTGCTGATGTGCTCACCTTTACCAGATACAATACAATAGCGGATGATAATATCCGTGTGTTGAGAGAACACGTAAAACTTTTACAGGACACCTATGACAATTACAAGAGTTTGCAAACGGAACAGAAGAACACACTTGAAGAACAGAAAAAATTGTATCTTCAAATGAGAAAAGACAACCCACAAAGTTTCAGAAATACTGACAGCCCTGCGACATAAATAAATGCAACCTTTTTAACAGAAAAGTATATTATTTTTGTCTAATACTGGGAGTTTTGCTTTGGTTTTTTAGCTTCATACATGGAAGCATAAAAACGAGAATAGAAACTATTCCTCCCAGAACATAAAGAATTTTTTCTTGCATACCAAAGCACCTTGTATACCTACAAGACAAAGCGCTGCAAAACGATTGAACGTTCAAAAGACATCTACCCAAAAATCCAGGTTTTTTTGAATTATCATCTATGTTCCCGTTCCTACCCGCGGTTTTAGTTGGTATCTGTACATACACATATTCTTCTTCTGGTGTAGTGTGTGCATCAAAGTCAAGTTTTTCGATGCTTTTGCGTGTTGCTGGTGTGAGCTGCTTGGTTTGCGACATTGTTGTTTTCTGTTTAAAAACGGTCAACTGCACAGCCGTTACACAAGTGCAACTAAACACGAATCTGTACAGACAAGTGAAAAATTTGTTTGCCCATTATTCTAACAGTTCTTTGGGTTACTCTGGTCAAACAAACTTTTGCACGGCGTCTGTTACTAATGTAGTGATAGTACAGCTCGTGTAGTTTATATTTATTTTATAAGGATACGGCACGTGGCAAAGCACCCCGAAACAGACATCAAATAATTACACATCAGCAAACGTGGTGTCTCAGCAAGCAAACAAGAAGAACACAAGCCTACCGAAATGCTCCACAGCACATAGGCAGCACAGGTCACACTTTAGAGTAAGTAGGCAGTTCAATAAATTTAACATTTGTTTAATCAATTGCTTCATATATTGACTCTTCTTGTCTTATTTTTTATATAATAATGTGTAGGTAGCATCTATATACACTAATATTACACTAATTATTTAAAAAAAGCTTTATTTTGTACAAAACAATAAAAGTACTAAGCTTGTGTTTTTTAAAATAGTTTTAAGTCAAGCAAACAGTTTGTTCACCAAGTGGCAAAGTGTAAAAAGCCATTTGCCATACAAGATGATAATTACTTGCTTTCAATAGCTTTTTACAAATACAAGATCATTATACATTGTTAAAAGATAACACGTAAAATTGATAAATAAGATAAATAGATATTAATAAGACAAGTTACACATCCTCACATATATAAAAAGCCTTTACTTGTAGTGTTTTACAACTTTAGATGGTGGTATCACGCTATTTACAGTAAAGGCTTTTAATAAAATTTCTAATTTATTTTTAATTTATTGTATAATTATTTAATGGTTATTTAAAAATGCTTTATTATATCTTATTTAAGTATTTTATTACATATAAGACTTTTAATAATATTTTTAATTTATTATATAATTATATTATATATATATAATATTAACTTGTCTTATTAAAATGCTTTGCCATATGTTATATTCTTGTAAAATAAATATAAACTATAAAAATAAAAATTATATTAAATAATTTTTATAAAACTTAAAAGGTTGTGTTATTTTATTATTATAATTAAACTTTTAAATTAAATTTAACAAAATATCAAATTATTTCTATTTGGTTAGTATATAAAGTTTAAGTTGGTTTAACAACTTATTTTATTATATAATAAAAACTTAAGTAAAAAAAAGTTGATAAAATGTATAAACAATAACATATATCTTTTAAATGTACATTATGATACTTTTTGTCATTTATTAACTGTTACTTTAAAATAAATAATTTTATTTTCCTATTTGTATAATAAGATTGTGATAAGGTATATTATATTTATTATCACATATATAAAAAGAATATTTTTTATTTTTATTATATTTAATACAATATATATTTATTTAATATATATAATAGACATAACACCAATTATAAGATTTAAATCTTAGTAACTTATAAAGTATAATACATATTATATATAATTTATATGACTTTTAAGGTATTATAGAGTAATATATAGCTATTTTGTAATAATCAAGATTACACTCATGAAAATTGTCTATTAAGGTTAACTTATTATAGTATGTTAAAATTACAAAGGTTTGCATATAAGCAATGCCCCTCAATGTGCCTGAGCGAATCCAGCGCAATTCACCAGCAGGGTAGAGCAGAAATTTCATACTAAGCTCTTATTTAGAAGTACATACACCCCAACAGCTGGGTCTAGATTTGTGAAAGATAAGAATGTGGAACATCAAATAGGGTATAGTCTATTAACACAAAAGCGAATCCACAAAACAAACGACTACCCGGAAATTTTACGCCGAAACTATAACGATATGATTCGCTTCGAGC
>JAESGV010000222.1_pt1 | contig 29532 bp, 29 predicted proteins | sample 9269781 | NCBI WGS metagenome assembly JAESGV01 (sample SAMN15741586, study PRJNA653496) | algae metagenome | isolation source: Tildeniella torsiva UHER 1998/13D and co-occurring heterotrophs from... | place: Slovakia: Slovak Paradise National Park, Hrabusice, Kosice Region | collected 2000-01-01
TTTTCCATCTAGTATCGAATCAAGTTCTAGCATGAACATACTGCCATCGGCGCCTGTAGAGAATAAGAATCGTTCTTCATAGGATAATTGTAACATGACAACTGCACCCGTGTGAACGTGATATTCTCGATAATGGAAATCATTCAGTGGCCATTTGTACAGTAATATTTTTCCATTATGGGTTCCGACAAATAGTGTTTTTCCAGTTTTACTCAAACACACGGCGTGTAAATCATCTTTTGTTGGTATTTCTATTTGCATGGCCGATTCGCGGAAACTCCATACTCGTTTATCATTCCCTATCGCTGCACTCGTTTGTGTTTCATCATCGTACACAATACATCGAAACGAACACGTTTTTACAATATTTTCGTGTAAACGTTTCTTTTCATCATCTAAAGACCACTCGTATACTGTACCTTCATATCCAGCAGATACCATTCTTCGATCATCTTCACTCCAACACAACGATTTGACCATTCCAGAATGTCCACGTAATGTTAACAATACTTGGAAATTGTACGAGGAAAGTACCAATATGGACGTTACTGATACTGCTGCAAATTTATCACCAGCGTTACTAAATTTGACTAGTTTGCAACTCTTGATCTGCCAACTACAATTTTCATGTAACGCGTTGACTGTAATATCAAACAGCATGAGTTTGTAACGGAATCCAATAAGAATACGATTTCCAGTTGGATGTAACGCCAAACTGTAAATGGTATCATCGTTGAACTCTTTGCATAGTTCAACACTTCTTTTCATATAGTTCCACAAACGTACTGTTCGATCGTTACTACATGTAGCAAGTATCGATTTTTGTATACATACATCCATAGCGGTAAGTGTATCTCCATGGAATCCAATAGGTAACATTGTAAAATTATTTTCATTTTCTTTTAAAATGTCGACATTGGCTAATGAAAAATGTGATAATTGGTTATTGTCGTAACAACAGATCACATTATCTTCTCTCTTTGAAAAACACAAATCGACAATTTTCACCTTGTCAAATGTTCTAAATTTGCGATAATGATTGAAATGTTCCGAATCGTAAGTACGTTCAAAAACACTAAAGTATCCACCATCTCCTGCGCATATAAATCCACGTTGAACAGAGTCGATGCATAATATGGAAGAATTATTTGGGTGAACGTATAGGATCTCTTTGACGACTTGTTGACCATCGACGACGAGTATGTGACCTTGTTCTGTTCCAACGACGAGTTTGTTTTCTGCAAACCACGAGTGGCATGTGAACGTGTATTTTTCATTATTTTCTATGGGATCAAAATACTTTAATTCTCCCTCTGTGTATCGAAATACTTTCATATTTTCTGGTCCAGTTGTTGCTAATTGCCAATACGAATACGGATTCATACTCAATTGTGTAACGCCAAAAGTTATCTTTTTTGCTGCTATTCGTTTCGATTGTTCTAACCTCCACATGTACACGCAACTATCTGGTTCCGATGTTACCGCTGATAAGTATTTACCTTCCTTGGAAAAGTCCATAGTCAGTACAGTTACGTTGGAATTATTTGCAATATTTAACGTTCGTGCTCGTGATGCCGTTTTAAAATTGTATATCGATATTTGAACGATTGTATCTGCTTCTTGGTTTCCTTTCTTTGGACTTGTTTCGCTTTTTGAATCGGAAAAAATCTTCTCGCTTATGGCAATGTATTTTCTATTGGGAGAGACACAGAACCCGAATATTTCTGCTGTTTTTGGACTTTTTAAAATAAATCGATGCGTCCTTTTTTCGTAATTATATATTGCGACGTGATGACCCACAAGGTAAACGATCTATTGGTTAGATTTAAATATATTAAATACTTCTTCGTCATTGTCCATGTGCTGTACGATTTTAGCTCTGTGCATGTCGCGGAAGCCTAGCGCGTGATAATACTTGAGCTTTGTGGAGTCGGACATATCAACAACATCTTGATTCGCTGTAGTTGTAGCATTGTTATCTTCGGCTGTTGGTTGTTCTGTATTGTTGTCACTCATGTTGAGGACACCGTGTAAGCTTCAAACGATGTCAATGGAGAAGAGCTCTTCTTGTAATTAGCAGCAACAGTTAGTTCCAAAAGGCGGGAAGTCCAATACAAGTGTTGTCTCATGTCCGAAGAGACACGAACACATCTATCTTCATGTTTGCGTGGTTGGATTTTAGGACTGACAGGAATGACATCTTTTCGTTACAAGTCACAAGATTTACAGCAGCCGTAGCTGCGATGTTACTTCATTTATCACCTCAACAGGCGCTGGACCGATTGCTAGTACGGTTTTGCTTCCGCTAGCAATTTGTGTACGACCAGCATCAACAACAATATGTGTGTTTAGCCCTTTCTCTTTGGCAACGTTAGAAATATCGATCATCTCCTTTTCTGAGTTGCACTTGACGCAGATTTTAGCCTCACCAATATATTCCCAGTTGTTTAACCATTCTTGATGAAGTTTGTTACTTCCACGTATAATTTGACGATACGCACCAAGTACTGCGTGTCCGCACTGCGCTCCAATTTTACCTTTTCCCATTTTTAAGTCTTCTCTGACGACAAGAATCATTTTATATTCTTGGACTTTGAAATTGGACAATAAACTGGTAATAGTGCTGGTAAAATTATCCATGAGGGTTGGTTGCGTAGTTGTGGTCTGTGTTACTTGCTGAACTGGTGGTTCTTCTAAGTTTGATACAATATAATTAACAGCTTCGTCTACGTTGTTCGTTACCGCAAGGGCTTGAAGAACTTGTTGTTCTGAAAAACCCATCGACAGTAGTGCCTGCTTGGCTTCGTCCCCAGTACTCATTTTTGTGATTGAAGTCAACGTGTTCTTGTAAATCAACACAATACAAACATGACGTCACCAGTAGTTTCTGTTACTGTTACACAACTTCGTACAGAGGATTCAAGTCATCTAAAAGAAGATTGGGAACATTTAGTACAGTATGTAAACGAAAATCAAACAGATATTCTTGTACTACCAGAGATCCCCTTCTCACACTGGTTCATGGAAAATAAGCCAACCAATGATACTGAGCGCACACAAGAATGGGAAAAGAGCATCAAACAACATCAACATTGGATACAAAAACATTTTTCATCGCTTCCTGTCAAGACTATTATCTCATCTGCACCTATAGCACTTTCACGACAACATAACGAATTTTTCATGTGGCAAAATGGAAAATATACACCACTACATCACAAGTACTATTTACCAGAAGATGAAGGTACATGGGAAGAGTCATGGTACGACAGAGGAGATGAAAAATCATTCGAAGCGTTTGATATCTTTCCAAACATACGCGGAGGACCATTACTCTGTTCAGAACTATGGTTCATGGAACACAGTAGAGGATACTGCAAACAAAACGTTGACATTGTCTTTTTACCAAGAGCAACAGGCTCTCACTCATTAGAAAAATGGACTGCAGGTGGGATATCATCTGCTGTGATTAGTGGTGCGTTTATGGTATCTGCGAATCGTGCGGGAGGAAAGTTTGGAGGAAAAGGGTGGATCATTAGTCCTGATGGCGTTGTACTAGGGCATACAACAGCTGAGAAACCATTTTTAACATTGAAAATAGATACAAATGTTGCAAAAGAGGCCAAGAGCACATATCCACGATATGTCAAGGATTAGCTTCATGAAATAAATTGTAAATTGCAAAGTTCATAGTCCAACCATGTATGAAGACGCAACTGACGCACCTACATGTAGAATATGCTTTGATAGTACTGGAGAACTGTTAACTCCGTGTAAATGCAAAGGATCTATGCAGTATGCGCATTCAGAATGTCTTTCGGATTGGTACATGCGAAAAACTGATGTAACGTGCGAAATTTGCGGATACTCTATGAAATACAACGAAGAGCCTTTTTTAACTAAACTCGCTAATATGGATTTATGGTTAGTGTTCTGGACTATGGTTGGTGTCTTGATAGGATTTTGTATATTTGGAACTTTGTTTTTGTTAATAGGGAACGTAACACTGCGGATTGTTGTTCTTACTTGGCACTTCTGCTCAATCAAACCTGTGTACAGATGGTTGGATTTATTACTAGATGTCACTTCCTATCACCTAGAATTGTGGCACAGTAGATGGTGGCTCCATTGCACTCTCGACAACACTTTGTTTTTTATTTGGATTTATTGCACTGTAAACGCATGGATGTATCGCGCATTTGTTCATCGCTTTTCGGTAACAATGATAACAATTATCTCCATTATTCAATTTATAATGGCGATAAATCAAACAACGCCTAGAGAGGAGCTTACAACGATATCGTCTATTTATGCTCTCTTTGAATTACGGGCAGTACCCAGAGTTGTGTTTGGGATACACATAGTACTGTACATGGTATACAATGTAATACCATGCTTGAAGCAATTCACAAGTGAGGCAATACTTGATGGCCAGCAGAAGAATTCGCAACAGCCGTACTTACCAAAGTTAAGATTTCGAAACATCGAATTTTAGAAAGAATTTTTCTAAAAGAATTTAGTCATGAAGAAGTATCAGATGCTCAAAACGGCCAACACTAGATCTAATTCCTACAAGAGGTGGCTCCAAGTAAAATAAGTAAAATATGAACATTGAATACTTAATTAAATGTGATCTTTGGTACACAATACATAACCTGCAAATATCAACTACCTAATGCTGTTCTGTGGTTCTAACAAAACGCCTTGTAGTTACAATAGCATGACGTGAGACATAAAAAATCCAAAAACGATTCATGAAATGACCCACAACACGCCGTTGTGTGTTGCACTAGTTGTCGTCTTAACGTTAGTAGTGAGTGTTGCGGCCCAACTAGATTTGACTTGGAAAGCCTGTGCGCCAACAAGCACAGACGTCAGCCAATGCACAGTAAAATATAACATTCCGAAAGATATTACTACCGAGTGTGGCACTGCACCAATAATTTACATGCCAACAAATCCGAATAGTATAAATATCACCTACTCTGTAAAAAGATTCGTAGGCACAGAATCTACAGCAAGTGTTATCTATTTTGGCGATTTAATTGTATGCCTTTCTTGCAACAAATTCTAATTCTTTTACAGGCAAACACAGGTGGGTTCATCGAACTCCAAGCACTAAAGCTCTTTGAGACGTTGAATCGAACTGTTGATGTATATCTTCCTGCCAATCGAGGCTACAATTTATCTTGTGGAGGTTCAACTTCGATGGACCACATCGTAACATCAGTACAATGTCAAACAAAATACAACGAACAGTATGGAGTAGGTTTACCAGGTTTCACAGTCGATAACATGGCACTAGACCACATCAACTTGATCAAAACGCTTCAAAAGAAGACATATATTATGGGAAAAGGTATAGGTTCATACGTTGTGCACAGAATGCTCCAAATCGATGAATCCGTGATCGATGCAGTTGTTCTCGATGGACTATGCGTCGGACAATTTTGCAATGCATCAACATGGGATGTTAACAGAAACACAATCGGTCATCAAATTCTCTCCGAGTTCCAAAACACGACACCCAATGTGTCCGAATCTAGAACAAAGTACTTGGGTTATCCGAAAGTTGTCACACTCTATTCTGACACTTTTGACACGATTGTGCAAAACACATATGTTTGTGGTTGGGAAGGTCAAGCACGTACTAGCCCAGAAGTTTTCAAGCAACGCTCTACGTTCATGTTGTTTGATCCTATCATGAGACCAGTGTTTCTCGCTGCCATGTTGAAACTTCGTCGTTGTGACATGGTAGATTATGGTCCAGGTATGGCACAGTATGACACTGGTGTTAGTACGTTCCACCAATATTCTAATTGTAAAAACCCAAGTGACGCGAGTGTTATTGGCACTCACGTGCTTTTGTCAGAGCTCAGTGATGGGTTCGCACCAGAAGAGTTGTATTTGCTCTTTTCTCAAAGGTTTGCCTTGTACTCGAATCCACTCGTCAAAAGTGGATGGGTTAGATACCCACAAAGTCCGTACAGAAACAAATTTGCTACTTTTAGCAAACCTCTATTGATGTTGAATAGTGAACACGATCCAAAGTCACCTATCGCTAACGCGAAACTTTTCGCGAGTAACTTTACTGACATTCACCAAACATTTGTTACTTTTGCTGGTGAAGACACGTTACCACCTCTGCCTTCCGTAACATGTAGTGAATCTATAGTTACGCAATTCTTCATGTGTCCAAAATGTGCAATCAACACAGATTGTGCATCTAGAGTTATACTGAACTTTGATTCTGTCCGTGGATCGAGTTACTCCAACGTTTGGTCAAATACTTTTATACCTCCACCGCCTATTGATTTAGCGTACGGTATCACATATGCTGCGCTGTTTCCACTTCCATTCATTGTTCTATTTCTGTGTATCGTATTCAGAAATCATCCTCGTATTCGATCGAGACTATTTGGTCCACATTTAGGACTCTTTTATGTAATTGCGCATCATATTACGCAAATTACTGATCACACCGGTCACAATCTTTCATTGCCTTATCGAATTGTTGGTTTGGTCCTTCAAAACGTATTGATTTGCACTGCAGCGACCGCAATTATACTCCAAATTATTAGATTCTTTACTTTCAATAGAATCTACTACAACATGTACATGAAGAAGGAGAAGAGTTTGGGTACGCGTATATTGCGCCTCTTAGCTTCTCCATTTTTCTTTGGTGCAGGCATTGTTGGCGCTACACTGATATGGGCAGTATATGGTGCTCTTATGGCATTTTTTACCTATCGTACTGGCTCCGTACTATTATTCTTTATCTATTCAACAGTTGGCTACACAGGTGGACTTTGTGTAATTACTTTGCTTCTCTCCATTGTTGATTTGGGTCTGCATTTCAAACGCAATGGATGTAGTCTCAAAAACTATAGTGATCCTATGCTTTACCGTGCAGATTGTGCGTTGATGATTCCCATGCTCATATTCGGAGTATGTGGTAGCGTCTACTTGGAACTCATTTTCAATCTAGTTTCTGATATGATCTTTACAGTTCTACTGTGTTTATTCTTTGGTGGAAACGCGTGCATTGGTTGCATAATTGAGTATCTCCGAAACAAACGAATGAATCAGAAGAATACTGATATTGCTGATGTTGAGCGAAATGATGAAGATTTGATTGTTCAATTGATGCGTCACCCAGTTGGATTCGAGTATGCCTCTAGATATTGGATCACCGAATGGGCATTGGAGAACTGTTGGGCGTACAAGTCGCTTGATACAATCATCAGCCAATACTACTCTCTTTCTGAAGAGGAGAGACAACAAAAACTCAAAGAGTTTTATGAATTGTATATCGAAGATAATAGCGCCATGCAAATCAATGTCTCGGCAAACTTTATGTCCAAGTTCAAAAAGATTGTTGATGGAACCTTGGAAACAGGAGTCAATAGTTCTACCTTAACTTCCGATGTTGATTTAGTTTCTCGTGGTGATGACGTTCGTGAAATACTTATAACGGTACTCAACGCTATCATGGGTAACCTGCTGGATACGTTTAATAGGTTTAGAATGACAGAAGAGTATGCCGAGTGTCTAGAGGAGATGAAATCATCTCCTGTAACTGCGCATGAGACTGACCTGAAACAACCAGATACAACTGTAATCGAAATCTAAGACCTAGCTATTTCTTATTAAAGCGTTTTTGTGCTCATAAAGTTGCCTATCATTTGCGTTTTGAGCTATCGAGTATGGTTCCTGCTCACAACGCTAGGATCCTAGCGTTGCTTGTACTCGCTAGCACAGCGCTTTCGCAAGATATAGTGTTTGGGCAGAGCACTGTGCTCAACAACTCGAATTTTTTCGTTGGGGAAGCTTTGGCCATTGGAATCAAAGCAGCATTTTTAGACGCGAATTTGAAAGGTGGAGTATTGGGAAAAAATTTAGAACTATACACGCTAGATGATAGTAACGAACCAGCGAAAACGATTAATAATACCTTACAATTCGTGTCAAACTCATCAGTATTTGCTATCATAGGATACACAGGCACGTCAGGAATCCAGGGTTCACTACCGCATGTCCTAAAAACAGACTATCCGTTACTAGGACCTTTTTCTGGGTCACTATCGTTGCGTGTACCATTTAACAAACAAATAATTAATTTGAGACCTTCGTATTCAGGTTTGCTTTTTTAATTTTTTAACGCATACAGATGAAACTACTGCTATGGTAAATTATTTAGTCAATGTCAGACAAGTACGGCGGATATCGTTGTTTTATCAAGACGATGGTTTTGGACAAAGTGGATTAACTGCTCTAGATACAGTTTTAACAGTTTTAAATATGAACATATCGAGCACTGGCACGTATGCACGTAACACTTTGAATATCGATGACGCGTTGTACACAATTTCGAAAGGTTCACCAGAAGCCATACTCATCGTAGCAACAACTTCGATGGCAGCCCAATTTATCGCCTCTGTGCAGACAAACAAGACACTGTTTCACAATGCAGTCATCTTCGCGCTTATTTCAACAATAGATACGACTGCGCCACCAATGCGAGCGTTAAAGAACGTAGAAATCGTAGGATCGCAAGTTGTTCCTCCTGTCACATCACTATCGTATGCAATAGTCCGTGAGTATCGTGCCAATCACAGAAAAATCGATCCAACTGGTCCATTGAACGCAATTTCACTCGAAGGTTACATACTCGGAAAAATGATTTCTATTGCATTGTTACGAACTCCAGGGCTCACAAGTTCAACCAATCGAACACTATTCACAAACTCTTTCTACGATGTTGTCGAACGATACCTATTAGGACTACAAATCGGACCATATACAGCATGCAGCCCCGATGATGCAATTTATCCACTCAATTCAGATACTTGTGCGTGTAATCAAGGACTTCGTTCCATTTGGATTGTTTCCATATCTAATGGAACTGTACAAGATATTCCATCAGGATATATTAATTGGAAAGGAAGTTGTTTCTTGGATCCAAAAGTCATTTCACAACCTATACTATTCGGATTAGTAAGTCGTTTCAGAATTAAATTAACATCAAGATTGCAAGTACGGACACTGGACCAAAATATGAAACTAGGTCAGGAATACAAGCTGCTTTTACAAGTTTTAATGCAAGAGGAGGGTACAACGGTCGACAGGTATGATTTTTCACACTGTTACTCACGTTAATTAGTTAATTATTAGATCTGTGTTTTACTCGTCACTAGATCCATCGTCATATGATCCAGTGTATCACACGTTACTAGAAAGTTCACTAGTTGGACTTACAGGTGTATCAGATACACAATTCATCGAGTACATGCTACCAAAATTCATTTCATCGAAAATTCCTGTCATTGGACCTGCTGTAGGACCAACGTTGTTATTTAATTACAATAGAAATATCATCAACGTTAGATCATCGTACGAAGATGAAATTACTGGAATTGTAAACTATTTGGTCAACACACGTGTCATCAGAAAAATTGGATTCGTGTATCAAGTATTTGCAGGAGGTATCGATATGTACCAATCATTTCTACGCGTGTTAAGCGTTACAGAATTACCAGCTTCTGGCATATACGCAATGAACTCTACAAGTGATATTCGCACAGCATGCGATCAATTATTTATTAATAACGCAGAAGCAATTATTGTAGCTTCGAGAGGTGCTCCCTACGCTGCATTATTTATGAATTGCATGAGAGATCGTAACTCGACTGTAACAATGATAACTACTTCCATTGTAGATCAAGCAACACTTACGTTGCTACTACACAAATTCAATGACATTTTAATGTCACAAGTTGTACCATCGTTAACAGATACATCGATACAATTGCCATCAATGTTTTTGAGCGCGTTGAATACGTCGTTTCCAAACAAAACACCAACGTCATTGAGTTTGTCAGGATATATTACTGGAAAGTTGATTACTAGTGTGTTATCTTCCATGTTGGAAAACGGGATCAAACAAGTGAATCAAAAAACATTTCTAGATTCACTTTACCGAGGAATTTCTTACGTGTAAGTATTATTTACATAATTAACCATTTAGAATTGGTGGTGTTCACTTGGGTGAATTTAAAGATCGATGTAACGGTACGAGTACCTGTTGTAACAATGGAGCGACAGCAGTCTATATCGCATCACTAGATTCCAAAGGCTCATTATGGCAACAAGAAAAAGTGAGTTACACGAGCTGTGTTCTTGGAAGTATCATTCGTTTACCATTTGTATTTGGTCGTTCTGCCAACACGACAAACGATGATTATGAAAAAGGTTTACGAGCAGGATTTGAAGAAATTAATAATGCTGGTGGCATACGAGGTCGTAAAGTAAAATTAAAATCGCACCCGAGTTATGGAAACGCTACCAAGTTGAGAAGGTGGTTGAATCATTTGAAGAGTGAAAACGTGATGGGATTTGTTGGTCTAGATCGTACAGATGACAATGTTATTCTTGAATTTGCAGCGATGAAGACGATACCTATTATTGGTACGTTTTCTGGTGTAACGGCGTTGCGAGAACCGTATAATCAATATTTGGTGAACCTTCGAGCATCGTTGGTTGACCAAGCAGCCGCGATACTCGACACGATCAAGCAACATGGTTTACAGTCAACACTAGTAGTGTACGAAGGAAATAGTACATACTGGAAGCAAGCAGTGACAGGTATAATAGGATATGCAAAAGTGTTGCAATTTTCAATCCCAGAAACTGTTACTATAGAACAACTTGTACCTACTTTACTGAAAACAACGTACCATGCAGTTGTCATCTTTGCTGATGCACAAGTTGTCAAGAAAATCACATCAGTAGTCTCTTTGTACTCAAGTAACTCTACTACATTCTCTGCTTATGATACCGAACAACCAAACACTGATTACGTTGCACAAGCAGTGCCAAGTGTGCAAAACGCATATACAGAAGGATACATGACAGCACAGCTGATTGGTTTATCTCTAAAACAAGCAACAAATGATTCTGTGCGAGAATTTATCGAGTCCATGTATACACTATCAGTGTTTAGTATCAATGGTGTACGTCTTGGTCCCATTAGTGGAACATGCACAAAAGCAAACACATTTTGTGATTGTAATCAGTTGACCCATCACGTACCTGTCATAGGAAAGAAAACAACTACATTACAGTTCACATCATGTGGTGTATCATTAGCACTACCACCTGTACAAGATATAGCAGGTGCAGTTGCTTTACTTGTCGTTCTGTTTCTCGTGATCATATTTGCAATTGCTTTTTCTATTATTGTCACTCTGGTGTTGATATGGTGGTGCCGACGCTCTCATGCAAGTTTGAAAAACGCTCCTAGAACAGGAGAGATGGTACTAGCATTTACCGACGTTCAAAATAGTACCAAATTGTGGTCCAATTTGGGAAATGACATGGCGAAGGCGTTGAAAATTCATAACATGGTTATACGCAAGTTAATAGAGCAATATGAAGGATATGAAGTTAAAACACAAGGAGATTCCTTCATGGTCTGTTTCGAAGATCCAATTCGTGCAGTAATGTGGGCGTTACATGTTCAAAAAGAGTTAGTACAACAAAGATGGGATCCGGTCCTAACAAGAGCTTTTGATTGTCGAATTGAATTTAACGAATCGGAGCAAATTGTATTTAATGGTTTACGAGTTCGAATGGGTTTACATTTTGGTTACGCAGAACGAATGTATGATAAAGTGACCAAACGATACGACTATTTTGGAAGTACAGTCAACTGTGCCGCCAGAGTTGAATCTGAAGCAAAAGGTGGTCAAGTGTTTGTCAGTGGAGCATTATTTGATGCAATTGCAGAAACAATGGAGATGGTTGACCATTTTCAGTATAGTGTATTATGGGAAGGAAGTCCAGGTGATCAAGTAACACTACTGGAACCAGAACAAATTATGATTACAACGTCACCAAAAGTAGGTTCTGCGAGTCTTGGAGAACAAATTCTTTATCGACGCGTAGGTGATTTCCAATTAAAAGGAATAGAAGGTCATGTAACAATTTATGAACTCATGTGTGAGAGTTTGTATCTGAGAAGTTATGATCCTCCAAAGTCATCGGCAACTGGAACACCTTCACATCAAAGGTCATACAAAAATGTCAAATTTGCAGATGATATGGAGAGCGACCGTATCTCTAATATTTCTATTCAAATTGATGAGTATTTACCCAGAGCGTTACTAGAGATATATGTCATTATGCATTGTGATGATGAACAAGACAAAATTTTTGTTGAACTAAAACCATGTTGACTGTAGATGTACCAAAAACAGAAATCGTAGATGTGAACTATAAGTAGGTCTTCGCTACTCACTACCCAATACAGAAAAGGTTTCAAAATGGGGATTCCCATGAAAAGAAGTAAAAAGCGAAAATAAAACAGCGAAGAAATTCCAGAAATGTAACTTTGTTGTGTTATAAATAGGGTCTAAGAAAAAACATAAAAATGAACAAGTACATCATTTGTATTCTAGTATTATTGTATATTGTTTGTACAGGTGTAGCTGCAGTGGGAGACCTGTCAGTAGCTTCGTTGTTGATTACAGAAAATCCATATACTTCACGAGTTGTACAGAGCATCGTTGGAACTATATTTGTATCATTCTTTGGTGTGCTTTTCATTCTGTAAATATGAACAGCTGTAAATGGAGTGTAGATTCGTAGATACTTGCTCGGCATGGCAACATGTACAAATAATGCGTGTAGAAAGTGTACAGAGAAACGTGTAATGATTGGAATAAAATCTGAAGAAATGTAATTATGACTCTTCCTCATCTTTCTTAAATATTGCAAATATAATTAACGCAACCTATAAATTAGAATTGTCCATAAGTCACTTACTATTGCAACGCAAGCTAGTATGAAAACGCGACTTGTTTTAGCTTTATTGAAAACTCCAATTGTAACGTACAGTACGAGCGAAATAATTGTATGAATGACCCAAATGAAAATGAATAGCAGTAGTATCATCCTCGGAGCGTACCTCATTGCCGAGCCCCAAATTCTTTTTCTCCTCTCGACTTGTCGTAATTCTTCCTCCAATACCCTTCTTTCATTTGCCAAATAGACACAAAAGTGGATGAACTCAGAGCGTGTATACGCTACGTTCTTTACTCTACGGTCGGCTTTATTGAACATTCGTTGCCATACAAAATCATTTTCATTCATTGTCCGATACCAATGTTTATTCACTAGCGACAAGTTGTACACGCTCTCGGCTGGTAAGAAAGAATATACTTCGTACAGAGAATCTGGACACATTGTACCAAAACGAGTGTCACGCATCGAAGAAAATGTTGGCGTCATTGCACGAGTAATCGTACGCTCGTAGTCTGTACCGTGGCACGCGTCATCACCGAGCATGTTTGTAAGTCATGTAAACAACTGCCAGCTGTAGTGCTACAGCGAAGGTTTACTGCGACTTAACTCGGTTACTAATTTGGTAATATCACTAATTTGCGCCGCTGATGAAGAAAGAAAGAATATTAGCTTTGAATATCATGGCTCTAAGCCCGTCTTAGATCATTCATAGCAATATATCGATGCCTTCCAGCTGACAAATTAATACCCAAACAATTACACAATATGTCGATCATCCAGATAGAAGAAGCCTCCCCACCAGCAAGTACAGATATCCTCTTGAGTGTTGAAGTGCCCAGCATCGGTGAACATCTGAGGCTCAGGTACCATGCTGCGAAAGAAACAAGAATCGGTGATGTGAAGCAATACATTGCCGAAAAGTTTGGCTATGCAGGATGGACTCGCCCACGATTGTTCCAAAAGCGAGAGTATAATGAGTTACCACAGATCGAACTGGAAGACCAAGCCGAACTTGCAAACCTCGCTCCAACAAATCAATCGACGCATATACATTTGGAATTGAAGAGTACTTTCTATCCATCGTATTTAGCTACCTTGCTTAGCGCGATTAAGGTGGCTATAAGGCTAGTATTGATTCTCTGTGGTAGAAAGCGCACATTGGTATCAAGCTCAAGAGGAATACGTATTGCGGAACAAGTTGTGTTAGCTATTGTGTGCACTGTGCTTGGCGCGTTCTTTTTGGCTGCTTGTGCTCAAATCACTTTCTCTATACCTGAACTGTCTCAAGTTCCCTTCTCCATGCAAACCTTTGCCGTTTTAGTACTTGGATCTCTGGTAGGTGCATTGGCACCAATAAGCGTGCTGATCTACATTGCAATGGCGCTGGAGCTCCTTTCTTCGCAGGTGGAACACATATGTGTTACGGCTCTACTACTGGGTATTTCATTGGATTCGTTTTAGCTTCAATCGTTACAGATACACTCTGCACCAAAACAGGATACGATAGACGGTGGGTATTGAATGTTGTCATTATGACTATCGCTAGCTTGATTATTTTACTTTCAGGACTTCTTTGGTTGGCATTTGTGGCTCCTGCAATTGGGTTTTCAGCTGCATTCATGAAAGGTGTACTACCATTCTTACTTGGCGATGCAATCAAATTGCTGGTTGCTGCACTGTTGGTGCCTGCAGTATGGAAAATCACTTTCCTTGTTCGTGCAAAGCTTCAGTCATTGCTTCTCGCTCGCGAAGCGCAATAAAGTTTGTTGAAGAACTTTAGTGAAGAAGAGTTTTGCTGCGATGATACACAATTAGATGTCAGTGCTATCAGTGTAATTTATTTTCACTTCCGTCATGGGAACCTGAATTAGTCATGCCTGGATTGCTCTTAGAATTATATTAATCGATCACCAGCGTGTCGACACACGGTTCTATTCGAAGCCTGGCATAAAATCATTGGTATAGTGCCCACATTGGTTAAGTTTGGTCTTCTGTTTTCTGTTTGCATTTTTTTGCGTTACAAAAAAATTACAAGAGCAGCGACAACAACACCAAGCACGGAGAATGCTCGAGTAGCCGAACTACTTTGTATTGCGTTATTATCACCACTAATACTACTACCACTTGAATTAATGTAACCAATGTTGGAAGAAAGACCACTCTCAAAGAAGTGTGAACTGTAACCAACCATGTATACAGTATCAGTACGCTTATCGTAAGCACCACGTGATGACGAAGCTCTAGTTACCTTGTATGCTTCAACAACGGTAAAAGATGCTAAATCGATCTTGAAAACTTTAAATTTGAAAATATGGTTACCACCAATGTATGCAAATTGGTTTGATTTTTCAAATTGAATTTCAGTGTTTTGGTACGTAACATTCACAGAAGCAGAAATTGCCAAAGTGGCAGCGTCTATCTTGAATGTTCTGTCATTAGTTGTGACCACTAGTGATTGACCAAGATTATCCATGGCGACACCATCAACTTGATATGTGCCTACGAGTTCTGTGACTTGGTCAACCGTGTTTGAGTTAAAGTTGAATCGTATCATCCAAAGTTTACCATCGGCTCCTGATTTAGTACCAATGTACAAGTACTGGCCATCGGCACTTGCAGCAGTATCATAGATATCGGTGAACATTCTGCCGTTGGAAGAAAGAACAACAGGTGATGTAGATGCACCAGAGTTGTACTCGTAACGAATGATAGATGATTCTACGCCACGTTGTACATAGTAAAAGTACAAGTTGTTGCCAGATTGTACAGCGGCATCAGTCCACATGCTAGAAGTGAAAGCGACTGTCTTTGATTCGGCAACAGTCATATTGCTCAAATTGATCTTGACAACTCCACCTCTGACGACATAGTAACCAAATGTTTCATCAGCGCTAATAATAGCGGCTTCACGATTTCCGTTTGAGGTAAAAGTCTTACCATCAGGCAAAGCGGCGTAAGAATAAGCGCTACCATCAAGCGGCACTTTCATGATTCCAACTGAACCAGTCATGATCAAACTATTTTGAGCAATATCAGCGCGAGAGAGGGACTCTGAACCTTGTTGTTGATAAACGAATGATTCTTTTGGTGTAGAATCTAATTCAATACGTACCAATACTGGTATGTATGGTTTAGGATACACGTTAGTGGTGTATTGGAAGTAAGTAACATCATTAAAAACGTTGAGAAAGCTGGGTGGTCTGGCTTGTACATTGTTAATGACGTATGCAGAAGAGTCTTTCAATTGGAATGGTTCTTGAGTGGCACGAACGTATTTGCATAGAGTTGGGTGTAAACCGTCTACAAAATAACGATGATAAATGTGCACATCGGTATCTACTATCATTGCAGTGTTAGACCCAATCCCGTTTGTGATTGATTGTTGATTACCGAGTGTATCTAGATCGTAACGGTAAACAGCTGATTGTACACCGAGGAACAAATAGTTACCTTTGACTGCGTGAGCTTGGACATTGGTCAATGGAACTGAACGAGAATCAATAGTAGTCATGCTTGCTAGAGCGAAACGAATGATAGTTTCGCCTACAAGAGTTGGGTAGACTAGTACAGCTACATCCCCATTTGTAGCGTCAGCAACGACACCAGAGAGTGCTGAGCTAGCGATAGATACAGTATCGACAAGTGATAAATCTGATTGCTTGACACGAGCAACTTTGGTTCCATAGCTAGAAGCATAGAATACGAAAAGAGAATCACCAGAACCCACAACATTTTGGATTCCGTTTGATTTAGCATCAATGTTGACTGCTGTTGTAGTGAAAGTTGTTAAATCAGTATCGGCTTTAACGATAGCGTTTTGATCGTTCTTGTATGCGAAGAAAAATAGATTTCGATCTACGATAGCAGATGGACACAAAAGTTGTGCATCGTTGATTATTAATTCTCCAACACGTTCCAAATTGTCTAGTCTTGATTTTACGATTTTCGCGTTGTCTGTATAGGTGCCTTGGTACAAGTATGTACCATCAGACACTGCGCATTTTGAGCGATCACCAGGAACACCTGCAATGAATGGTGCTTCCACCTCAGCAGCGACGTAGAGGGACAGGCAAAGTATGCTAATGAGTATTGTTTTCATTTTCTGTTTTTTGTGTAAGCATAAACTTCGTATTTACGCAAACAGTATCAAAATTATTATTTTAAGACCCATTACCAGATTAGTAGAAACTGTCACAGTTCATAAGTTCTAAGAAACAGTCGTGCAAGGCGAGTAAATTGCTTCTCGCTCGAATAAAGTTTATTTAAAGAACCTCTTTGCCTCCCAAGAAGATACAGAGATCTTGTGCTGCAAATCAGGTTCTAGTTGAGCAAATGATTGGTTCAAGTGTTCTATTTTTTGCTTATTTCTTTCTTTTGCAATACAAACAAACAAACATTTCATACACTTTTCGAACAAAGTTGGAATATTAAATTGATGTGCGAGACTTGCTATTTGTATCACGTTTTGTGATGATACACCTTTTAACACGGTATCTAGTGGTAACGCAAGATCATCAATAAGCAACGTCTTGGACGCAATTAACAGTTCAACAGCGTTAGAGCTAGTCACTTGTGTGCGACCTGTGTACAAATACTCTAGTAGAGACAACAATGCTCCGTGATGCACATCTTCTAAAACAACTGGTTCGTTGTCATGGGTCCATCGCGTAAGCAGTACATTAAAATACTCTGATCGTTGCTTGAGAATAAACGAGTGTGCTTTTGTACTTGCAAACTCACTACATTCATCATCTATCGGCGAACTTATCACCACATCTGCTGATGTTGTATTATAGAAAAGTGTTTGTAAATCTTCACGTAATGTCGTAGGCATGGAGGCGTTGACAAGATACACGTGATCTCTCCAAGATCCTAGTGACATAATTGGTTCTAATTTGGAGCAAAATTGCTCCAAATGTTCAAGATTGTACTCTTTTGCGCATTCTCGTAGTGAAGAGAAGAATTTTGTATCGTATGATGATACGTAATTGGGTACATGTTCATCTGGTGTGATAACTATGGTATCCGTGTAGATGTATCTTAGAACAACTTGTACAACATCTTCACTGTATGTTTGTTCGACATAGTTTGACTTGTCTCCTAGTTTCTCGTACAAGTACGGACATCGAATTTTCAAAAATGGTGGGTGTAATGTGTAGTGTCGCATTTCACTTGCGCGTGCGTCAAAACATGATATAGTGTGGGTACCAGGTGTACTACACAAATCCCGCATATCTCGCACTAGTTTTTGTGATAAATCTGCTCTACTAGGATGCGGTATCTCATCGTACGTTAATCCCAAAACTTTTATGCCGTCTATTCCTGTTCCCCCATCAGTATACTCGACAGAAAATTCTAATGCTGTCGAAAAGAAATTAATCTTGTCGAAACGAGGTCTCCAAACTCGTGTTTTTGTTACCATAGGATACAGCGTCTCTTCTGTTTTGAATATACAATATTTTTCACTTCCGTCATTTGGTAACAAATAAACAGAGCTGATCATGCCTGGATTTTGTGACTCATAGAACTCTATCTGTCTTATCACCATAGGAACTTCGAATTCTACGATATACTTTCCACCAGAACAAAGAAATGTTTGGTCTGGTTGTGGAGGGCCAACTAATCTGTTTTGAACCTCATCTGTTGCTGAACTGTCATAAGATGAGCGTACCTTGTGCACCCACTGTTCGTAGTAGGTATCACCTATCGTGAGTGGCATGTAATTACAACAATAGTTTGAATTTACCAAATGTTTTCATTAACTGGACAAGTAGTGAGTATTCTAGAAGATTGCGCTAGAAATGTGTAGCCTAGTTCTAATACTAGAGTCAACTTGGTGACGTCATTGTAACGTGGTCTATTTTCACTTCTCCTAAACAGTTAAAATACATTCAACATGCCATTCCTCGACCGTACCGAAGAATTAAACGCTATCATACAAAACAAAATACAGAAACGTAATTACGATGGAGAACCAACAAAAAAGAGACAAAAACCGCAAAATAACAAAGAGGCTTCGAAACAATTTTATTCCGAAGCATCTGGAGTCTCACAAGGTCTACAACAAACAGCAGATATTCTACAAAAATTAACAAAGCGTATGTACTATTTATCAACTCTTATTGTTAGTGGTTAAAAAACGAACACCGTTTAATGATAATGACGACCATATTCAACACTTGACGCTCATGGTTAAAGAACAATTAGCCAAACACGACCACCACTTGCGCGAGTTATCAGAACTCATTCAACAACAACAAAAACAGCAACAACAAACAGTCTACTATAAAACAGAACAATCAACGCAACATAGTAACCATATTCTGACGGGATTGAATTCAAGGTTAATGTACGCGACGCAGCAATTCCAAAAGATTTTGATGACACGTACAAAACAAATCAAAACACAACGAGAACGACAAAATTTATTCACGTACGATGCAAAACCAAATTCGAGACAAGTTAAAGTTATGCCAACTCAAACAGCAGCCAGTCCATTGAATAGTACAGTAGTGAATATTTCTGGATTTAATCCTGCGTTGGAGGAACAGTCACCTGCTCCCAGTGGTGGACAAATGCAAGAGTATGCACCAAATAAGCAAATAGATATCAACGATCGCATTATTAAAAAGCGAACGGACGAAGTGCTATCGATAGAACAAGATATTTCACAATTAGGAGGTATGATGAACCACTTGGCAATCATGATCAAACAACAAGGAGAGTTGGCACAGAGAATCGATAGTAATGTAGAACTTGCTCGAGAAAATATTGAAATGGGACAATCAGAGTTGATGAAGTACTGGCAAAGGATACAAGGTAATCAGGGACTCATTTTGAAAATGTTCTTTGTGCTAGTCATCTTTATTATCTTTGTTTCAGTGTTTGTGATCAAATAAAATGTGCAGCTACAAATTCGCTAGCCACCTGTAACAACTACGTAACATGATAGCTGTATTTTTGATGCCAAACACCCTCGGAAAGCTTCGTTTGACTAACTTTGACGAAGAGACCAATTAAAAATAAATTCAAACACTGTGAGACGACGATGATTTCTCGAATCAAAGGTGCTCTTGGGATACGTAAAACAACTAGTACTTCAGATATACGAAAAATACGGTCGCCCTGTGATGAAAATAGCAGAAAACGAATGTCCGACCAAATCTCGTTCAAATATGATACACCAGTCCCTAGATACGAAGAGAACATACCGCCGTCAGAGTTTCGAAACAGTGGAAGACCAATGTTACGTCTAGTTCTAAGCAATGCCGAGTTACACGGGATGATGCTCAAATTCTGTGAAAACGAATACACCGAGGAGAATATTATTCTGTGGGATATCCTATGTAAATACAATAGAGAACGTGAGTACGAAGAGAAGAAACGAATTGCTGAACAGATCTGGAATACGTTTCTATCGTATCACTCTACTATAGATGTAAACGTCAAGACACAAACTGAACGTAGAATAGGAGAACAAATGGAAATGGGTTTATACGATAATGTTTTATTCGCAGAACTGCAACAAGAAGTTGAAATTCTATTACAAGACTCTTTTGTGCGATTTTCGAGAACGAAAGAATACGAAGACTTTATGGAACAAAACGGTGCCGTGACACCAGAACCAAAAAGAAAAATTAGGGATGCCACGAAACGCGTCACATTTGGTGCAAATGATTTTATCTGTATAGACGATGAAGAAGAGTTATTCACAGAAACTGTATAAAACTATAATTTACTCAATGGAGGTCCTTGCCCAATTAATTGTTTTCCTTTTAAAAATGATGAATAATCGAGTCCTGGATTGATCACTTTTGTTTTTGAATCAACTTGACTGGTCAGTCGACGAATTTCTAACAACTCATCATTTGCTAAATCTTCTGGTTTTCGCAACGCTAAAATGGGTAACTGCATTTTGTACGCTAACAACTCTTCCCATTCTCTTGCCGATTTTTCTTTTAAAATTAATTCTATTTTCTTTTTTAATTCTTCTTTCTTTTCTCCTTGAGCAAACATGCATTCTACACCAAAATATTCTTTTCCGAATCCTAAAGTTTTCATAAATCCAATCCAGAAATGAGGTTCCAAACATCCTACTGATAAATATCCACTTTTTGTTTCATAAATATCGTAACAACAAGCAGATCCAGATAGCAAATCTATACCACCGGAAACTTGTTTTTTGGTGTGAAAGTGGTCACTTACTGGCATGATTAAACTGGCAACAGAAACATCAAACATGCTGATATCGATTATTGTTCCCTGTTTTGCATTATTTGATTTGATGGCATACAACGCTGCGCAAATTTGTAGTGCACATGAATATGCACTGTGTACATCGGCTGATTGAATGGGTAAAGGTCCTGGTTTTCGATTATTCATGTGGAATACTCCTGCTCGTGCCAAACTGTTCATGTCGCTACATGGGTTAAATATTTGCAACAAAACGTACTGTGCTGGAACGTTCTTCAAATGATCTGGAGCATTTTGACCAAACGCAGAAATCCTAGCGATAATAACTACTTGTGAGTTTCAAATTTATTAACTTACGTTTTGGATTCACATTGTATAATTCTTCTATCTTTTTGACATTTAATAATTTTTCTAAAACCCCAGGTCTAAAAGATTCGAGCACAACGTCAACAGTTGGTAATAATTCCAAAAATCGTTTTCTATCTTGTTCCTGTTTCAAATTAAAAACAAGTGATTGTTTCCCTCTATTTAGTGCGTGGAATTTAATACTATTTCCATCAGAATATAGTGGTGGGTAGTGTCGCACGCCATCTCCACTAGGGTCTTCGATTTTTATGACTGTCGCTCCCATATCTGCGAGCATGAGTGACGCGAAAGGACCTGGGTACAATCGTGAGAAATCGAGTACGGTAACGCCATGTAATGGGAGAGTCATTTTATCCTGTTGTTTTAGGTCTCGTCAATGTTCTTCCCAACACGGTATGCAGCGCGTTCTGTTTTGTGTGAGTTGAGTAGAAAAGAAAAAGCATACCGTTCTATTCCCAATGGCCGTACTTATTTCTCGTGTAACTTCTTCACGCATGTCCATAAGGTAAGAATCAATCTTTGTGTCACTTGAAGCGATGACATGCTTGGGTTTCAATTCTTTTACTGATTTTTGTTTTCTAGAAAAATTGAAAGTGTCTACATGTTCTGGTTCGTCAAGGTAAACTCGCCTATGTAAATTTACAACTGGTTTTTCCAAATATTCTAAGGATTGGTCTTTTTTAGTTTTATCTTTCTTTGGTTCGATTGCTTGAGCACGAACAACTTCCTGTAGCTGATGCGACTTCTTGACAAGTTGTTCAGAAATAAATGGTTGCTTGAAAAGTATTTTAAACTCTGCTCTACTCACGACACGTAAATTCGAAAACGATAATTCTTTGTCAATGTTGAACGACTGTACAAATTGATTCTTTTCTAACAAAAGTCTCACTTGCGCTAACTGTTTGTCATAATCGATGTCTTTTATAATTCCTACAGTTCTAAATTTCAATTTTTGCGTATCATGAGAATAAAAAACATGAGTCGTTTCGATTAGCTTTTCGCTAGCTGTAGGTATTGTTTTTGACTCTAAGCCGAGTGTCGTTGCGCCACCATCTCGTTGTTTTTGTCGAACTCTTTTTTTTAGATTCCATAATGTTACGTAATCTTTGGAGGTGTTTCCTTGTATTGCTTTGATATGTGGTAAAGATACGAATGGCTCGTCATACACCTCTACGTAGCTGCCAATCACTGGTCTTAGCATGCTTTACAAATTATGACTACAGTTAAATCGAAATCCAATTTTATGAACTGGGAACATGAACCAGGTATTACAGTTTTCGGTGTCATGTTTGCAATAACAAAATAATTTATTATGCACCTATTTCGATAACATTTGATTCATTCGGTATATTATCGTCCTCTTCGTCTTCATCTATTTCAAAATCTTCAGGGTTGTATATTACACGTATCACTAAACTGCAACTCGGGCATGTTGCAATTTCTTCTTTGTTTTTTAATTGTTCTAGTGTGATTTGAAATAAGTCTCCGCAAGGACATGGGTAGTGATATGAGCCATCGTCTTCGTTGAATTCCATGTCCTCGATTTCTACTTCGTCATAGTACGACATGTGTGGATTGTTTGACTGTGTGCAAATTTATGATTGAAGGTCAACTGGAAAGTTACAATTAACAACAAGAGCTCATTTAGAGAATTTAGAGGGATGTAAACAATTTATATACGCTTGTACTTGATGTAATGCGTGTACTGCATATTCGCGCAAATGTTGTACAATATTTCTGGAGATCACCAACGAATTAAGATTTTCGTGTCTTTCACTGCATTTATTAAATGTTGAAGCTGATGTTCAAAATTACGTGATCACCGCGATATAAAAGCTCTGTTTACGAAGCTGCAAGCTTATTGCGTGATGCGGGTCTAAACCCATAATCATGTATGTGAAATCTGCTCAACCCAGGAGCATAAGTAAACAAGCAATTTTATCAGCATCCTTAGACCGCCCCATAGGATAACTGCAGAGCGCACCTTCTATTCGCCTTTTACTAGTAGAAGCCGTGTACGTTATCCCCAACTGGGTGGACTCCTAATTTTTTCTGTCACCTCTAGGTGATCTCTTTAATCAATAGAAAGTTTGAAAAAAAAATAATTTATGTGGGTGGACTCTTTGGTGACGCATTTGCAGATGAATTAGCACTTCCATACAGAAAGATTGCTTCGATTGATGGTGAAAATGAGATTGATCCTTTGTATGGAGAAGATGCACTTCGTATTGATGATCGTTTCGTTCTTTCTGTTGGAAGATTGATAGGCTCTGGCATAGGACGCTTACTTGCTGATGGCGGTGAGGGCATAACGGCTGACATAGGAGTTGGCACTTCAAGTGGAAAATCTGTGCTACTGCTCTCTGACATTTCATCCATTTGCATTTCTTTAGCGATAATATCCTTCACTAGATCAGCTTCTGTTACTACAACTGGCTCTACTACGTTGTCTTTTGTTCGATAGTTGCCAATCCGTTCCCAGAGAAATATACTTGGAACGTGACTGGAAAGGGAAAGATACTTTGACGAATAAGTTATGCATGCAGCACAAACACCTATAGCTATCCCTACGAATATTTGCCATCCAGAGTGACTGTTGTCCCATAATCCAGTCATACTCACAAAGAACCCAATGAACATAGGTACACTCATCACCACAATCTTGTAGGTATGGCCCATGATCAAATCAAAGGCGCCAAACTTGTTTCCTACGTATAACGTAAAATAGAGCCAACCAGCCATAGCTGTTGACGATCTAGCACTAGGAAATGCTGGTCGTAAATTGTACAAAATATCACCTCCCTGCAGGTACTTTCCACCAGCACTTCCTCGACTAATTAATGCTGTGCAAATCTCAGAAGGGAAAAAGTAAATGTGTCCATTATACGACGTTTGTCGCTGATTTGTTAACATTTGTACTCGATCCATGTCGGGTTGACAGTACTTTGCAAGAAAATTTGGTGCGTAACCTCCAACTAGCAACCACGCTAAGCTAGTCGAAAACATTGAAAGCAAAATTGCTTGGAAGAATCCCAATAGCATGTGATGTAAATCTTGTTTGTTTCGAACAAATAGCCCTTGATATATCAGCAACAGTACAAACGGTAATCCGACATTAAATACAAGCACAAACCAAAGAGGAGCAATTTCGTTAACTAGTGGGTATGATATTTCAGGATCGTCCAATCTAAATGCTCGTTCTCGTGGTCGTATAATCATAAACAGTAGAATGTATAGACCAAGCACAACTATCAAACTCCACTCTACTAGATAGCTAGCTAATGGAAAATCTCCTGTTCCGATTGAGCTACGAGGTGTATCGGATGATTTGTGCCAATCGTTCGTAGCTCTTTCCTCAATAGTTGATTCTTTTGTGAAGCGCTTTGGCGGCTCCCAAAACGAGCTATGCTTTGACTTGGCACCTAGAACATTCCCCACACGAGAAAATCCAGCCATGAAATCCAAGTTGACAGCTTGTTATTACAAATTGTTAACACTCTTTACACAAACAAAGTGTGCCCACAAGCACATTGCATACTCGAAGACATCTACCGCTTCTTCAAATTTTTGCAACGTTCAAAGTTGACCTCGCCCAATGACAAACAACGACAATTCACACGACACAACACCTCGGATGAACACCAAGAAGCGAAGTAACGCGATACTCACACACATAGAAGAGCTACCGGCTGGTGTGCACTTTTCAACAGTTCAAAGCATGATTGCTGGTGGAGTAGCAGGTCTAATCGAACACTCTTTCATGTTTCCAGTAGATACAGTCAAAACTCGCATGCAGGCAGTTATCACAACACCGCAAGGATCCGGAATGACTGCAGTTTTGAGTGAAATGCGAGGAATGGTGCGCGGAGAAGGCTACGGAAGACTCTATCGTGGCCTAAGTGCTGTACTTGTAGGGGCGATACCTAGTCATGCACTCTATTTTGCAACATACGAAGGAATGAAGAATTTATTCGTTAAACCACACCACCATCATCACCATCACCACGACGATGACGATCACGAAGATTATGTAGCGCCTAATATGTTTGTTACAGGTTTGGCTGGTTTTATGGCAACCTGCGCACATGATGGAATATCAACTCCAATAGACGTAATCAAACAACGCATGCAATTGTACAATTATTCACACCCTTTGCAATGCGCAAAAAAAATTCTACAAACAGAGGGAATCCGCGCGTTTTACATTTCATACCCAACAACTATTCTAATGAACGTTCCATACACGTGTACACATTTTATCGCGTACGAATCAGTGAAACACTTTTTGCGGGATCCAAAAGACGCTAATGAAGATATCGCAACTTGGAAACATTTCACAGCAGGTGCCATTGCTGGTGCGACAGGCGCTGCTGTAAGTAACCCTTTTGATGTCGTTAAAACTCAACTACAAACACGTGGAATCGAGTATGATGGGATACGTGACGTAATAGCAAGGCTTAAAAATGAACCTGGTGGGTTAGCACGTGGTTTAACACGAGGAATTGTTCCACGTGTTTTATATTTTACACCTAGTGCTGCTATTACGTGGACAATCTACGAGTACATGAAGATGTTGTTCCACGTAAAATAAAAATTTTGAAGATTATTTGTAAATCAAAATCGTCACCTATCAAGTTTTTTGATTGACATTTGACAGTATTAGCTCAAACAAACTCGAACGGTCACATGAAGAGCTTCTTAGTCTTCTCTGCTCTTCTGTGTTCGGTAGTACTAGCCCAACAAGTTAGCGTACAAAGTTCTTTAATGCGCGGTGTTGATGCTCGTGGAATTAGAGAAGACCCAGATAAATACAAGAATGTCACAGAACTCAGTACGTGCATGCATAATTATCTAACAAAAACTAGTCGCTACCTATGGATACCCATACGAACAACATTATGTCCCAACCTCAGATGGATTCATCTTGTCCGTACAACGTATAACAAACGGAAGAAAGCGCACGAATGGACCTAAACGTGTTGTATTCTTGCAACATGGTTTCTTGGACACTAGTGCTACATATGTTAATAATCTGCCTGAACAATCTCTAGGGTTCATGCTAGCAGACCAGTAAGCGCGACCACAAAAACTAACACCTTTATAGAGGTTTCGACGTATGGATGGGAAATAATCGCGGAAACTATTACAGTCGCAGAAACACTAATCTTTCCCCAGACGACAAAGAGTTCTGGTCTTGGACTTGGGATGAAATGGGTTCCAAGGACATCCCTGCCATGGTAAACTATGTCTTGCAAAAAACAGGAGAAAAGAAAATAGCCTATGTTGGACACAGTCAAGGTTGCACGCAAGCGTTGGCATGTTTCTCATCTGGATGCGACGCAGAGTTTAAGAAAAAGATTAGTATTTTTATCGCTCTTGCTCCAGTGGCAACATTGGCCCACGTTGAAAGTACATTTATCAAAGTACTTGCCAACTTACATATCGACAAATTTGTCCAGTTTTTAGGCGTCAAAGAGTTTTTACCATCCTCTAATTTGATTCACTTTTTGGTTCCTGGTATTTGCGACCATTCCTTACTCCAAAAACCAGTTTGCGAGAGTACGTGTTTTGTTGATAATTTCTAATGGTTTAGATTTGTATTGTCTCGCTGCTGGTTGTGACACATTAATGGATAATGTGAACACTACTCGCATTCCCGTATATTTGTCGCATTTGCCAGGTGGTACTAGTGTACTTGATGCTTCTCACTGGGCACAAGCTGTTCGCAGTGGCGTGTTCCAAATGTACGATTGGGGAAGCAAATCGGCAAACATTAACCACTATGGACAACCAACGCCTCCATTGTACGATTTACGCAAGAACTCTGTTCCAATCATGGTCTATCATGGTGGTAGAGATACACTAGCAACAAAGGGTGATGTTTTTGAGTGGTTAAAGATCATTGGAAACTTGCAAGGCTCAAAATACTTTGAAAACTATGGTCATGGTGATTTCACGTGGGGTATCAGAGCAAATAGAGATATCTACGACGATGCCATCTCTAGAATCAAATTGTCTTTAAATTAAATTGACTAGTGAATCAAGATTAACAGTTTTTAATACGACCAAGATATTTAACAGTTTATAGCGTGCTGTACATTGCCTATACACTCAATGATTCAATGGCATCAGTCAATGTCAATCGCTGGTTTGGGTCGTGTACAACAGCTGGTGTAGCTGGAGTTTCAACTGGTTTCTCTCTTTTAACTTTCACAACTGTCATACTTGAGGTAAAAAAGGCTGCTTTGATGAATTCACTGAGCTTGGGTGCAAAGAACCCTAGAGCTACCACACCTACTACTCTAATAACAAGAATGTCAAATGCCATAGCGATTAGATTACTGTATATCCAGGTAACGCTAATCGAGTCAGTGAGCCGAGTATAACCCAAAGCAATTGTCACTCCGACAGCTGCTAACATGTACGCGAACGCAAATGCGTAGACAAAGTAGTTTGACCACCTTGGCAACTCGAAAATATTTTCAAATTTGGTTCTCTCCTTTCCAAATAGCTCATCTGGTTTCATTCCTACGTATAGGATCAAATGGGTAGCAAGTACACCGACAAGCACTACGCCACCGCAGAAGGTAGTGATAATGTGACCCAAACCATCAGGTATTCTCCAAATCTGAGAGGCTGCGCCTGCGGTAATTAACGCGAGACTTAGGCCTAGTACAATGATGATAGCTAGCATGTAAGCGACCATTACTATCTTGCTTACATGCCATTCGGCCCATTCATTCCAGTGTGCTCTTTTGTGCTCAAAATACATGATCTCTATGGCAATGATCAAGTAGATTGTAGCCAAATAAAAGAACAAATCAGTCAGATACATCGGCCACACGTGATTCATTCGTAACACGAGTGGGATGATAATAGCTACACAACAAACATAGTACAAGACAATACCAACAATGGAAGCGATAACCATACCTACAGAGACAGTTCTATACATGCAGTTGACTCGATCTAGGCCAAGTTCAATGGTATCAAACAATGCATCCATTTTGTCATTACACGTTTCAACCATTTGATTGTAACGCAATTGTAGTGGCATGATCGTGTTATACCTTAGCGCATCTTCTCGACTATCACGTCTAGAATTTGCTCTTTCTGCTCTCATCACTCTTCTTGCTTCAACTCTACCAGCTACAAGTGATTTCTTCTCAATCACAGGAGGTTCTAGTTTTGGTTTTGGTTTTGGTTTGACGATCGCTGCGCTTCCTTTTCTTCTTGGTGTTTCTGCTTGTTCTGCTAATTGTTTTTGTGCTTGTTCACTCAAATTTGCACTTGATGCAGACATGGACGCTCCGCGTTTGGGCTCGTATGTAACTCCATGGCCGTATTCTTCCATTTCAAAATCGTCATCGGCGGCGTAGTAGGCACGAGAAGCGATTGCTGCTACTGGTGGAGTTTTTGTTCGTTCTAATCCAATATGACTGAATAGCCATCCGAGGATGTTTGGAACTACAAGACCGAGAAGTGCGCTAATGAATCCATTAGCGACCATGTCTTGAGCGCCAAAGTATGTTGAGTAGAAAATTGCATTGAACATGATAGTTCCTAATATGAAGGCAAAGAGTGATGTAACTCGTTGCGGGCGTGAATAATTTGTTCCTCGGGTTGGTCTAAATACTGTACTGATCCATAAATGATTTCCGCGAATCGCGTCCCACATTCTTCTCCAGCCACCTTCGCTAGTTAATCTTTCTGTAGCGGCTTGGTACTTTGGATCCACTTTAAAATCTAATACCACTGAAATGATAAGTGATACTGCGTAGCATGAAATAACTATGACGCAGATGATCATTGGCACGTTACTGGCTGATGGGGTTGCCGCTGGTGGCAAAGGTTTGACTATCGGTAACACATTTGTGGGTGCTAAAGTTGTAAAATTTGCAGCAGTTGGAGTTGGCGTGGCTGTAAAACTTTGACAATTCGTATAACAGAGTAATAGCGTTAGAACTATGAGCGTAAGACTTCTCATCGTTAAAAAAGTTTGCTACAGTCCAAAAATCAATCAACGTCAACGCTAATCGCTTTGTGCGTCCGGATCTTGCCGAGAAGAAAAACTAACGAGGAGTCAAATACCACATATTTTAGTAGATACACAGTCGTCATGTTGCGTCAAATCCAACAGGCACATTAACTTGGAGAACAATGCATTTA
>JAESGV010000223.1_pt1 | contig 29481 bp, 36 predicted proteins | sample 9269781 | NCBI WGS metagenome assembly JAESGV01 (sample SAMN15741586, study PRJNA653496) | algae metagenome | isolation source: Tildeniella torsiva UHER 1998/13D and co-occurring heterotrophs from... | place: Slovakia: Slovak Paradise National Park, Hrabusice, Kosice Region | collected 2000-01-01
GTCTTCTCATCGTTCTATTTCGATCGAATAAATATCGTTCCGCTTCTCGGAATACAACTGTATCGTAACGACCAAGTAATTCTTTTCTTTTGATTTTTGGAATATATTCTTGCAACGGTTCCAAATCTAAATCGTTGAGTTGAACAGATTCGACACGATGTGGAGTTGCTGATGTAGTCGTTGCTGGTGTGGTTCCTCCTGCGACTGGCGTTTCGGAAAAAGCATCAGTTGCTCGTGTTTTTCTTGGTTTTCTCCATGATGTTTCTTTTCTCTTTTTTGGTTGTTCTGTTTGTACTTGACGTATTGGTTTCTTGGGTTCTTTTTCTTTTTTTCCATCTTTTTGATCATATTCTTCTCGGAGTATGAGAATTCGTTTTCTTCCAAAGTGTGGAATGGCAAACGCTTTTTTGATCAATGCGCGACAATCATACGTGAGTCTTGCTGTTTGGATAATGACAGTGATTACTTCATCAAAATCATGAACCTGGAGTATGGCTTGCGTGTTCATGTGCAAGTGCATTAATCCAATTCTAAACAGCATTTTGAAACCTTCTCCGAAAAACGCATCCCATATGCGCAACGTTGTTTCAATTGGGAACGTACCAATGAAGAGTTTCATGAACCATTTTGTAGTTAAAAATACTAACTCCACGTTTGATGATTTCAAATGATCTCGTATGAGTGGGTATCGTTCTCGCAATAAAACATCGAGTATGTACGTATTTCTATGTAATCCCTTCAACGTTGGGTCGAATAAATCTCCTGGTAAATATTTCTCATTCGAGAAAAGTGTATCCAACATGAAAAACGTTGATTCTTCGTCCATGTGAAAAAGTAACATTCCTGCGATAAAATTCATACTTTGACAGTACCCAACTGCTGGATTATACAATGCGAAGGTTTTTAGTACTTCTTTGAGTGCGTTCTTTCCTATTCGCGACGCAAAATAATCATTTCCACTACATGTTAGTAAAAAGTGATGTGCCAACATACGGGAATGTTCTTGTGATATCTTTTGTAATTTGTTTTGTCGTTTCGTCAACTACATCTCGATACTTGTCTTTGAGTGTACTGTACAAATTTGCATTTTCTTCTTTTTTCTGTTGTGCTCCTGAGATTCGGAACCATACTGCACCACGCATATCTGGTGGAATACCTTTCCTACAAAGTCGTTTCATATTTGCATCTTTGAAGTTGTTCTTCCAAGCCTTTTCCCATCGTTTGCGTTGTTTGTTTACTTTTTTCTCATATTTTGGTTGGTGGTTTTCGAATAATTGTTCGTGTGTGGCTGCATTGTCACCGTCTTCGAGAGCAAAACCATAATTTTTCACATTCCAGAAATTATCTTTCAGTTCCATTGCTTTTTTGTTTAAGTCTTTTTCCAGAAGTGGTGAATCTTCATCAATGAGCGGTAGAGGTTCCAAATCTAGTTCATCTGTCTTTATGATTACGTGTGCAGGTACGAAACCGTTTTTTCCGATTTCGTTTCGTACTGTACTCCAACCATCGTGCACAGCAGCGAGAATGATTAAATGTTCTCCAGCTTTGACATGTTAGCGTTCGTTCAAACAATAAATACCATGTATGGTTAGCTCACCGTCATCTTGAGCTTCGTAGTCGTACAACGCTATGGCAAACACCATTCTTCAATGATGTGTTTGTGTACCGTATTTGGTTATGACATCTGTCAGCAGTTACAACATTAGCGTGTATTGTAACCTACAATGACAGAAGACAAGCAAGACGATTTCCTGCCATGTGACCTATTGTGTCTAATTGTCGACTTTTTGCCACTTGATATTCACACTATTCTGCAATGGGAACAAATAAGCAAACAGTTTTTTACTGTTGCAGAAAAATACTGGCATGCTCTGTGGAACAAAGAATATTCAAACTTCTCTTTGCGTACCAACTACCGCTTCGCGATAATACAATTGCATATACATAATTTACATACCAGAGAACCGTTTGACCATTTACCAATGCGCAAAAACGAGTTTCGCGTTATGATTACTGGTCCACAAGGAGTAGGGAAAACATCACTCGCATTACGCTTCACAAAAGACGCATTTTCGCATTTCGTAGATCCGTATGAACAAGAGATTCTTCATCAACGACTAGAAATCGATGGCAATCAGTTTATCGTGGAGATATACGACTTAGGGGGAAAAGAAGAGTTTGAAGATACTTTACACGTTGCGTACAAGAATTGCGATTGTTTGTTCTTGTGTTGCGACTTGGCACGACGAAATCAATTAGAAGAAATGGCAGAGGAGATGACAAACTACACAAATACAAGAGTTAGACTTGAAAAACAACTATCTGTGCTGTTGTGTGTCACCAAGTGTGATTTAGATCCTTCCAGTGATCATGAACTCACAATGGATGACATACGTGACTTTGCACAGCAGTATGCAATTAGGAATATTATCGAAACAAGCGCAAAAGAAAACACAAATGTAGATGAAGCATTTATACAAATGCATAAAATAACAATGCATGTATTACAAAAGAATCCACAGTTCTTACAAATGTTAGAGAATGGGGAAACAATTTTATCAGAAGAGGTTCATAACAAGAAAAGTTTATGCAATATGATGTAAATAATAACATCACTAGTTATCATTAGATTGTCATGATTGTTTATTCTCATGACCTAGTCTTTCTTTCTCAATGCATCCAATCTTCTGGTAAGATCGTCCATGTCGTTATTATGTGTCTTGTGTACAAATTTAACTGGTTCTGTGAGTGCCCCATTGGTCTTCATGCCTTCTACATCCAACTCACGCGCGATATCTTCCAAATATTTGTCAATAATGTGTTGATCTGATGTTTGTGCAGATAGTCTTGCTATTATATTCTTGTCAACAGTTAAATCGCGATCTTCTGTTGCTCTATCGACAAACTTTTTGTTGTATCTTAGAATGAGTTGATTTTTGATTTGTGCGAGTTCTGGAATCTCACTCAAACGGAGCGCTGCGTAGATGACTGTATTAACTTCTTCTATCATCTCTGAAGGACACTCTCTGAGCTTTGTTAGTTTGTATAATGAGTTTGCGTACTTGGCTTCACATAATAAAATATGTCGTGCTTGCATTCTCTCCAAATGTGACGTAAGGGCGTTCAGTGCTTCCACTTTGTTCACGTCTTTAATGATGCTAAAAATGTTAAACGGTTTTCATATCACAAACTTTTCCACTTTTACGCTTGCCAGACTATTCTTATTATTAGCTAATAGATTTGCAATTTCTCGTTTGTTATTTGCGACAGTGTTATTAATCTTTGTTTTGACCTGCTTAATACGAATGAGAGCTGCGTCAACGTTTGATTTTCTAAGGTAAGCCTTTAGATCAGTTACTTACAGTTTTCTTGGTTGGAACGACGCCACAAAGAGTGAAAGAAAGATGTTCCACAACGCCAACAACCAGCCAAACATGTTCAAATTGCAAAAAATGTGTAACGGGTAGTAAACCAAGAACGACATTTACAACAAAAAAGTATGTTTATCCTTCTTTTCTCTTCTTCTGAGGTGGCTGATAATCATCATCTCTTGCACTACTTGGTTCAGCATACTGTGGTGCTTTCATCTTTGTTTTCCAAACATCTTTATGAATCAAGTTACTAATTGCCATGTCCATGATCATCACTGTTTCTTTTCTATCAGGTTCCTGTCTATTTATTGTTAATCGATTAAAACAAAACAACTTACGCAAATTTGTCACGTTGGTCTTGTAGCTGAGCAACTAGTGATGTAATAATATCCATGTTCATGTACACAGCGCTAGTATACCGTAACTTTTCAATTTCTTGGTAAAAGAGCTTTTCTTTTCCTGCATCTGGAAGTAATTTCGCAGTTCGTAATACTTTTTGGAAGTCACCCTGCAGTGTTTGCTTTTTCGAGTATGGCACAACTTGTCCTTCTTTTGTACTTTTCAAATTAAAATTGTAAATCTTTTTCGAGTCGCGTTGGTACAAGTCCAAACCTTCTTGATCATCATCTTCTAACCAATTTGTTAACATTTGTTGTAAATCTTGTTCTGATTTTGGTTCTTGCGCTAAAACGTCGAGAATTTCTTTAGGAAGAGGTCCTCGTTTTTGATTTCTTGTTAGTGTATCTTTGTACATTTTTTCAATTCCTGATTTCAACCATGGGTGAGCACCACGTGTCGTAGTAGTTTGCGAGTTTTCCGAGGCGTATTGTGCGCCTGTTGATTCATCGAAAATTCCTAATACGAGTCCAGTTGAATCTTTAATTGTTAGCGAGTTGATTAAAAGCCATACCTTCTGTATACGCAACAGATATATGAGCATATTGTTTGTCATACAGGTGTACAATTGCGCTATATTTCTCATTCAACAATAAATCGTGCAACATGACAAAGAATGAAGAATCAGCTGGTTGATCATCCGCTTTGTACTGTTCCGTTTTGATAATTTTCTTCTTTCCGTATTTGATTCGTTCTTGTCGAGACAATTTCTTCCCTTTTGCTGTTTTGTTATCTTCGAATCGCAAAATCGTATGTTTGGAAGTACACGCTGGCGAAGACATGTGTAACGTATGAACAAACGCGACAATGGATAGTACAGCAGGTATAGTCGAATCCCAAAGCACTAAGTTTGGATCAGGAAACAGTTCTATTGGATTCGATAGGTGACCAAATGTGACATATCCACTGTATTTTGCATCTAGAGGTTATTCAGTGTCTTTGCTGACTTACAATGTTTGGACATGAATTCTTTTGATTTTGGCTTCTTTGATAATTGACGATCGACCATTTGTATTGTTCCTCTATGATGTTTTGTGAACTTGTTCCACTTTGGATTCAATGGTGCTTTAGGTGCAGGTGGTTTTGGAGCATTCTCTTCTTTGACAATTGTCACAACTGGTGCTACGGGTTCTTCCGTTATATCGGTAACGCAGAAGCAGTGTATTTTTACAGGAATAATAGGTTTCAGTCGTATAAGCTCATCTATTTGTTAAAATCATGATTGTAGTAAATTCGTACCATTGTAGTCCGCATAATCAGTTAAAATGATTATTTGTGTACATGAGTATATCCCAACTATATCTTCTACATGTTTAAAACATTCTCGCAATGCAGCACTTTGTAGTGACTGCGCTCTTCGTTCCTTAAAATTTAAACCTTCACTGCGGTGTTAAAAAGTGTAATTGTTCATACAGCGTGGAGCATAATTCTTTCGTCTCTTTTGTGAAGCTGGTAAGCACAGCGCAGTTTTGTCCGTCTTCTGTTGCTAAAACACTGATCTGTTCGTATTTATGACGTTTGTGGATCTGTTTAACTAAATGTGTTCCATCTTGACGTTAGTATGCGAATTGATGTTTACACTGAACAATAGCATTTTTGGTTGTTTCTGGGTGCAGAGTACCGGTCACAACAAGAAAGATTGTTGGCATGTTTTGGTTGTAATTATTGTAACTGCGCAAACACAACATGAAGAGAAAGCACGTTCACCAAGGAAATCATAGTTGCGCAAAGCGAGCTAAACACGATAGTACCGAAAAAAACAAATTTCAAATGCTTTCAATTGAGGACAAACTCAATAAACTACATGATTTAATGCAGCAGAACAACAATACGACGGACGACCCTAAATTCACGGAATTTGAGTTACAGACAAAAATACAGATGAATATAGGCGGATCTCATTTTACTACGTCAGAGCAGACTTTAACGAGCGATTCCGAATCCATTTTCAGGTCCATACTAGATGCTGGACCAAACGACGAGGGACAATATTTTATAGACAGAAATCCAAAGTATTTCCCAATCGCGCTCGATCATTTGCGAGGCTACAACGTACAGAACCAAATCAACAAACTATCCAAAAAGAAACGTGCAACACTTTACCAAGATGTTTTGTATTATCGCGTTAATTCGATGCTTCCATACTTTTCGAAAAATAGAAAGCACGATTACAAATTCGCATGTTTGAAAAGTAAAAAGAAAATAGCAGTTTTCAACAGTAACCTACGATACGTTATGAAATTAAAAGCAAAATCAAAATTGAGATCCATAAAGAAACATATGGATTCCTTGTCATGTATTGTTGAAGTTCGCGACGGTATAATCGTTGCAGGAACAAAATATGGTGATATACTCGCGTGGAAACCAAAGATCAAGATAAGAGAAGCTCATAATTGCGAAATAACGCAAATGATAAGAATTAACCAAGAACGTTTTGCGACAGCAGGAAAAGGTCCAATAAAAATATGGAGTAGCGATACGTTTCACTTGGTACAAGTACTAGAAAAGGATGATCAGGTAGTAAATACTATGATAGCGTATGACAATCAACTCATAAGTGGTGGTTATACCATTCGAGTATGGAACATAGAGACTGGAAGAATAGAAAAAGAAATAGAAAAGAAGGTGAAGGCGATGATTGCTTTGAGTGATGGAAGAATACTACTTGGAGGAGTTGCTTTGATGGAACTATACGATCTAGCAACAGATCAAGTAGTACTATCATGGAAAATCGATACCGTTGTATATTCGCTTCTAGAGTTACACGATGGATCTATAGCCATGGGAGATATGGATGGTAATGTAACCATTTGGAGCAGCGAACAAGATACTCAACTCTACGAGATGAAAGGACAACTCAAACGTAAAGTCAAATGGTTAATCGAACTCCGAGATAATGTTATAATAGCTGGAACATCAAAGAAGGGAATCGTTTGGAACTATACCATAAACAGTACACAAGAAATTGCATGTGGAAATAAATTAATAAAATTACTTTAAAGTTTTGGTAATTCACTAAACGAGTACATGACTGCAAAGTTTTTGAGATCCAAAGTTGGTTGAATCCACATCGCGTGTACCAAGTTCGATCCATCATTAATTATATTTAAATAATCTTTTCCGCAGTATGTTGGCGCAGCAACTAGTGCAACATCACCATCTCCATCACGATTGGCAAAATCAGTGTACATGGCATGTAATGATGATGCATCACCATCCCATACGTTGAAGAGCGTGATAAATCCTACTCCAGCGTTTGTAATTGCAGGTGTTACTGTTGTCATCATGATCTTGGATAATACTTGTTGTAACGGTGAACTTGAACCTGCTTGGTAATAGTTATAAGTTCCAAATCGATATCCTTTTTCAGTATTCAAGATGTAGTACGTTTTTGAACTTGGATTAAATCCTGCACTTAGATCAGTTTTGTTACTTGGAATGTTCAAATCACCCAACGTTACACCATTGAGGTTAATACCAGCAGCCATTGTTTGTGGTAAATCTTTGAAGGTTTCTCTAGCGTTGAAAAGCACTAAAATGTAGTTGTTCATCTTGTGTGCGTAAATGTGTTGATCTTCAACGACTGTTCTCAAGAAACGTGGTGTTGACATTCCTCCACGGTAGGTTCTGTAGAGGTAGTACAAACCTACTGTTGTAGGGTCGTTGTCGTTTTTTGAAATGTACGCAATGTGTAGATCTTTCTTGTCGTCTATTACTGCTGTGATACGGTGAACAAACGCCTCAGATTCTTCGGATTGTTCAACTAGGACCATTGGTTCGCTCCATGTACCATTGTATAATCGTAGCATCATGCTTCCTGTTGTTACTTCGCGTGATACTATCACAGAGTAGGTTTTGTCGACAACAATGTAGATGCCTTCTTCTTTTGTGTAATTCTTTCCCTGTATAATTTGGATAGTTTCTACATCTGTCCATTTTGCGTCTGTGGGATAGAATGCACGTGTGTTTAGTACCCATGTGCTATTATTAATAAACTCTGACCAGATTACACCAATATTGTTCTTTGGTCCTGCATTTGCGTACAGAGAGCTGAGTCCAAACTTTGCTCCAATTGCTAGTGGTTCTGGCTTGCTAAAATCTAATTTAATGGCGAGTGAAATTGCCACTAGTGAGAGTACAACAAGAAGCCCTCCAATTTGCATCCTGTTTGTTGTCAAGCGACTATTTTTGGTCCAATCAACCAAGAATCTCAAACAAATGCTTTGGTACATCGTTTTAATCGCATTGTTGGGAAGTATATGTTGCGATAAATATACGGTGTACGTGAGTACAGTAGGTAACGATAAATGGACTGGTGAATTAGCGACGCCTAATGAAAAAGCAACAGATGGTCCATTCAAGTCGATACAAAGAGCACAGCAGCACGTGCGAGATTTGCGATCATCAGAGAAACTTTTCAAGACAAATGTCGTTGTGAATATGCTTCCAGGCGTATACACATTGCAACAACCTCTACAGTTTACGCCAGATGACAGTGGAGATAGTTCAAAAGCACAAGTGATTTACCAAAAATACATTACACCACAAATCCAAGGCGATGCAATCATATCGAGTTGTATTCCAATAGAAAACAAGTGGTCATCGTACCAACGTGGAAATATAACATACTATCATACAACTCTTCCTCAAGTTGCATCTGGAGGTTACTATCCGAATACACTATTTATAAACGATCAAAGAAGACCACGAGCACGTTCCCCTACTTACCAACGAGGACCTACTCAAGGATCAATTTCTTACATTGAATACTATGGTGATGATATCAAACAATACAAGAATTTACAAGACGCAAATATTATTCTGTATCATAGTTGGACAGCTTCTGTTCACTACATCAAATCGATCGATGTTAATAATAGAAATGTAACGTTACAAAACTTAATGTTTCAACCAGCAAGTAATTTTGACTATGATCCAGGTTCTCATCGATACTATGTCGAAAACGTGATCGAAGAACTAGATCAACAAGGAGAGTGGTATTTAAATCGAGTTAATGGTGAATTAACATACATCCCTTACGAAGGTGAAGATATCAACTCGTTGAATGCGTGTTACCCAACTACAATCGAAATGCTCAAGATCATTGGAGATTTCGATAGAAGCAAATTTGTAGAACACATGCAGTTCCAAGGATTATCGTTCCGTCACACTGATTGGTACTTGAACAAATCTGCCGTTTCAGATTTTCAAGCAGCTGCATGGATCAACACTTCAGCGATCTATATCAGAGACGCTCGCAATATTGATTTTAGTAACAATGACGTACAACATCATGGTTACTATGGTATTCACGTTGAACGAGGTTGCCAAGATATCACACTATCTAAAAACTATGTCAATGATCTCGGAGCAGGTGGTGTTAGAGTGGGTGAAACAACAACTACAAAATATACAACACAACGAGTGAATGTAATCGACAACAAAATTACAAACGGAGGAAACGTGTTCAAAGAAGGTGTAGGTATACTCATCCATAGAACATCATACAATATCGTTAGTGGAAACACAGTTTCATACTTTCGATATACGGGTATTAACGTAGGGTGGAGTTGGGACTATACACCAGCAGATGGTGCATACAAGAACCAAATCATAGATAACCGCATTGATCACATAGGAATGCACGAGTTGAATGATTTGGGAGGAATTTACACACTTGGATACAGTAATGGTACAATTATTGGTGGAAATACCATTACAAATGTCTATGGATATGCATTTGCCGATTGGGGTATTTACCTAGATCAAGCGACAACTGCAATCTTGGTGAGAAAGAATCACATTTCTCAAACGGGTTCTGCAGGATTTAATTTTCACTTTGGTGCTGATAACTTGGTAACAGAGAACACTATATTGACGTCGAATACAGTTGATGCTAGTATTACGATAGGTGATGCAGAACCTCATCTTGGTTTTAAGTTTGTTGGAAATACTGTTAATCATAACAGTGAAAAACCACTTATCGCGCAGAACCTCAAATTTGGAGGTCGTTATGTATCTAGAGCAAATTTTGTTTTTGATAACAATACGTATATCAATGGTGATAGCGCTAATCCATTCAAAGTTAAGTTACTAGTACCTCATGAAAGCACGTTCTTTTTTGACTGGTGGCAAAAGAATTACACGCAAGATGTTCACTCTATTGTTAGAAACATGTAAATATATATAAAAGGGAGGACCCAATTTATTAACGTGTCAAAGGGTTGGTTGGTTGCAAACGATGTAAATATTATATTCTAGTTTCGCCATATTATTATTTCCAAATCATGGAACTTGTGTTTGATGATGTTAAGATCTTTTCGAGTGTTAAGTGCCTCTTTAATTCCAAAGAGACCGAAAACCCATCTCTTGCTTGGATACGGCGTAGGTAGCAACGAAAAGTTATACTTTTGCAATTCATTGGTAACTCTAAGAAAATCTCACCTCGAATTTACTAATCCGTTTCCCAATTGTCATATAAAACAAATCCAAAAATTTGAGCGAGGTTTAATGCTCATCACGCGTATGTACTCATCAGAAACTAACATTGAAAGAAGATGGAAAATTGTATTACGCATCAAAGATTAATGTACCACCAGGATAGATGCACCAGTTGTGAACTGTTCTTCCATGTCTATTTCTTCCGCGAATAGTGACAACATCACCATTTGTTTTGAGTAGCAGACAAATACGATTTGAGCATGTAAAATCTACTACGTCTGGTTCTGTGAGTTGGATGTCTGTTTGCGAGCACGAGTAAAAATTGGAATTTGCCACGAAAAAGGCGTGATCTCGTATCGCTACAACTCTGGTAGCACGTCCACACTGAATACGTTTAGTGCAATTGGAAGAAGTTGTGTTAATCAAAAAAGCATATTCATCTACGATGTCAGAAAATAAATCGAGGGTTACTAGTGAAACAAACTGTATAGTAATACAGGCGTTCAAAATCGATTATATTTTGGCCCATAAAATACGAGTAGGGTAGAATTTTAAACTCTTGCATAGTGTTGTGCCAATCATACAACGCTATTCGGCCATCGTGCAACAGAGCAGTGGCATAGGTGCTAAGTCCATGTCGTTGTCCTTTTCGAATCTTTTCGACGACTAGTGTATCGATAATTTTTCGCATTTCAGATAGTAGTATCTTTTCAGTGACAGAATCGTGTTTGAATGTTATATAATCTGACCACCGGTAAACCCCAACGAAAAGTTCTGCTAGTTTCGGAGTGACAGGAGCGTGAGTTATTTTTTGCCATCTACCAAGACTACCACGTTCGGTGACATACTCTGGTTGTGTTTGCATTTCTGTTACTTGTAACAACTTTTTCAAGCTGGTGTTTTGCGCTGTGAATCGTGATCATCGCAACGATCATTAGAATCTGGCTAACAGACATCACTACAAATTGGTTTCAAATGTTAAAATTAGTGTCGTTTTACTTTTGCTTTTCCAACATGTGGTTTCTTTGCATCTCTTTTCTGCTTGCTCTTAGTAGGACCTAATTTCAAATGATAATCTCTTTGTCGTTTCTGTACCCAACGAATGAGTATCATTCCCACCAAGCTTATCAGAATATATAGCACAAGTGTGAGTACAGTTTTCGCAATAGATGGTTGCTCAAGTACAACTCTTTCTACATTTCTTCGATCTACATAACACGCTAAAACATCACCTTTTGCATATGTTGTCCGAATGACGTGCCTGACTTCATTTTTAGTCTTGTACGTTTCTGGAATTGATATCGAAACGTTTCTGACTTGGTCTCTAAATTCATAAGTTACATCTAGTGTGATGTTGTAGCATGTGTAAGACACTGTTTGACATTTTCGATTTGTTTTTTTACCACCTGTGCACTTTTGAGTTTTGCACGTATCTGAATTAACATTTGCTTTTTCTATAGTGCATACAGTTTGCTCAAGTGAAAGGTGTTCTCGGTATTGTTGTGCGATCATGCTTAAGAGCATTAAAATAGCGATAATAAATAGTGCGAAAACGAGTTTAAGTAGAAGTGATCCAAGTTGCTTGTCTGGGTCCGTTTTTTCTGCCTCTTCTTCTGGAATATCAGCAAGGAACGGTGGTGGGAGCTCGCCCTCTGTTTGCATTTCAAACTTACAAAATCAAGGTATCAAGTAAAAATCTTGGGCACTCGCTTGTCGCAAAAGTGAAGTGGTACTCCTACACCTTGGCAAAAAAATCCTTGTTGTGTTTCTTGTAATCTATTTTTGCCGTGACAAATACATGAGCGAACAACAGGCTCAAACTTGGCAGCCTTATGAGTGGCGTCAAGTACCACCATTATATATCGGTTTTGCAGTGGGGTATATTTTTCTCACCGTCATTTGGTGTCTGCATTGGATAAAACATCGAAAAGAAAACATTCCGCTCCAAAAAGTATTAACGATAATTCCCGTAGCAAAAACAATACAGTGTTTGTGCGCATTTGGGTTCTATTTCGACTGCGTTTATAATGGTACAACTTTTAATTCATGCTCACAGAAAAAGGACAAAACAAATGTAAATATCCACTCCTTATACTAGAAGATACTGGATCGACTATTTATGAATTATGTTTATTTTTTGGGTTAATGATACTTGCCAAAGGTTGGTATATTACACGAGTTAATTTGGAATCACAAGAGAAAAAAGCAACAATATGTATGTGACCCATTTCCGCTCTAATCCGTAGGGAATCTATTTTGTTTGGCAATATGCGAGACAGCAAAACAATTGAATCCATTTTTCGCAGTACGTTATTGATATTGTTCTAACATCAAGTTCCCACTCTACGTCATGTATATTGTTATCTTTGGACACATATTTTCTTCAATTATAATCAATACACGTTCTTTACAAGTTCAACTTATGGAGTTTTCCTCTGCATACCCAGATGCAGACGTCAAAGAGTCACCAGCCTACCAAAAAATTATTTTATTCCGATCGTATCGTTTGATACTATGTAGTTATATAGCATTATTTATTATAGCCTACGCGACTCTATTAGTATTTGGATTTGACAAAAGTGGCGTTCAAGACGAATCAATGGTAGATTACTTTTCGAAATTAATATTTTAGCGATGGATACGAGAATTAACGATACAATGCATAGAAGCTGCGTTTTTGATCGTACTAGGAGTAATGTTCCGTTTGAGAGATTTTTCTTCGTATCAAAGATTTAACAACATGCCAGTCACGCAACCATTACAAGTTTATATTGATCAAATAGAAGAGATCATACCTACAACACCAGAGGAAGAGATTCCACGTGGTCCAAAACTGAACATGGCTTGTATTGGTGATGCTGTCATAGTCATCAAACATCCAAAGAGAGATAACAACTTTGCTAATTATGCGGTGGCATGCAGTGCGCAGGAACCACCAAGCCTCTAAAATGTGTATTATGTATTTTTGAAAACTCGATTATCTGGTATAGACGCTAACGATGCATCGATAGTATCAACTTGTCGTTTTTGTTGCGTATATGGCAACTGTCTTGGTATTTGTTGCGTTTGATAGGTTAACATGAGTGGTTTTTTTGGTTCGTTCCAACCCAACATATTATTACTCTCCTGTCTTCGCTGATCGACAATTTTGTTCGCATGATTCCACTCCAAAGCGAGTTTATCAGTTGTATCAAACACGGTATGTATTATTGCTTCCATCAACGAGACTTTGTATGGTTTAGTCCGCTGCAATTCTCTACGCTTCTCAATAACTGACTGTTAATATTTTACAGCATACGTACTCCGTTTCCCACTCATAAGTGTGGCCACAAGACCCAGTATCGTGAACAGCATAGTTGACAAAAGTTTTGTTTCACACAAACAATGCTTGTACGATCCTTACGGACTGGTTTGAGAACCTCGATACGATACTCACGGATATTTACCACTGCGCGACACCAATCAACGGACGCTACAGAGACAACACCAGAAAAAGAGTTCAAATTCCCAGAAGTCACGTTAGAATACAAAGAAATATTTAATGAAGATTTGTACAAAAAACTACCAATAACTTTGGCGAATGGAAAACAAATAGTCACCGATTTGGTAAATACAATTAAAAATGATACAACGATACAAAGCGAGTTGGATAAAATAGCAACGATTCGTATGTTTTAGAACAAACCACGCTAACTATGAACAGCAACTGATCAAACCAGTGTATACTCTAAATTTTCCAGTTTGATCGACGTCCTACGCAGAGCACGTTCACCATTCGTTCAAAAATCAGGATTAAAAGGTCGTGGTCGTTTGCTCAACGGAGTTGATGTCGATGCAGATCTATCGTTTAGAACTAGTCTTGGAAGATGGGCAAGAAGAGATGAACAATTAGCAAGCGAGTTGCGTGACTTGTACTCATACTTATCGAAACGTGTGTTTGGAGTAGAGATGGAATACTTGTTATCAGACGCACGCTGCTGTGGGTACGTTTTCTGTTTTCACATTTTTAATTTTAAGAATCCACATAACTGCTCACAAAGACGCACAAAGAATTATTTGTAGTGATCCAGATATCGTTTCTGCCAATTTGAAGAATCCACTACTACCATCAGAATTTGCACAACAAGTATTCAAACGCGAATCAGAACTTTTGAAACTCGAAGAATACGAGTTGACCAAATTTAACAACAAAAAGACAACAATTGAATCAGAAATAGCAAAATTCAAAGATGGAGGAAAGGTAGAAGACATGTTATGGAAAACAGATAAAGACACTTGGAAAACGTTAACAGATTTTGCAGCAGATGACACTGTAAGTGAAGATCAAGTCAATACTCGTTTCCCAAAGAGACTATCAACACCAGAAGGCTGGGTAAGATACAAATTCCAAGCCATGGATGTTGTATATCGTTACAGTTAAAAAATTTATTGTGATTTACGTTGAATTTCTCGTACATCTCGAATTAATAATATCAAATAAACAGAGAGTGATAATACAACTAGTTTGTTAGAAAATTTCTATAAAACGTACTTGGTAGAACAAAATCTGGATAAATGTCGGAAAACTTGGTTTGGATAGGTATCAAAATAGCTGACAAGTTGTTGATCACGTGTAACATTGTGTTTTCTAGAATATTTCCTGTTAACACAAAACGAGTTGAGTAAAACATTCCTAGTAGGAAACCAGCGACCATCTATACAATGTTAAACACTATTTAAAAACATACTTGGAACATCGTGTACCAATCTGCAGTGTTTTGGAACGCGTTGAAGAAATGCAAAATGGCAAAAATACTATTCGTTCCTATCATTGCTCCTATTGGCCAACGAATTCTTCTGTTAATGATACTGTACAAAATAACGCGTAAAACAACTTCCTCGACGATTGGTGATCCCAAAAACAATTGGAAGATTCTCGAGTATGAAATATGGTACTCGTTCTAACTTGTTAAAAGAAATGGATTCAACATACTGGTGATGCTTCCTCTGGTTTAACGTCTGTAGAAATGGCTTCGAAATTGGATAGCGAATAGATCCAATGATTCGTTTTTGTTTGCAGCGCGATCATTAATGCAATTCCAGCAAGTGTAACTGCTCCAACGAATAAAACCATTTTGCTTGGTCGAATTTTCAATCTTAACAGTTAGTGTGAAAACAATGCGTACCTTGTGATATCGATACTGTATCTCCAAATAAAATAGTAACATACAAACAGAACCCACAGAATAACGTACAAAAATCCTGCTGCAATTGAAATGTAATCAGTTGTGATTAAGCACGTGACGCATTGTTGCCATTCATTTGTAAATGATCCATCTTGTGTTAAACAGCACGCCTACTTGTGAGTTGTATGTGATTTAACATACATTAACGGATGAATCGCGAGATTGTCGTATAAATGAAACATTTGTGAGCAGTAATTGTATCAACGTGTTTAAAAAGATAAACTCGAACACGAAAATGATAATATCTCCAAACACGACCATGTATGGCAACGCTTTTTTCAATACCGACATTGTAGGAGTATCTGGTTGTAGTTGCTCTGCATTAGCAGGCTCTATCGATGTTGTGTCTGCGGCATCGGTCATCTGCTTTGTAAAAAGTTATCAAAACTTTCACAGCAGAACGGCGCTCGGAAGTTGGAACTGGAAGCAATTCTAGTCGTTAATAAGCAAGTAGAAAGAAAGAAATATAGATGGAGCTATACGACTACCTGTTTAAAAGTATTGAACCTTCGCATTCTTCATTAACAAAGAATAGTTGTTTTGATTGGCGATAGTGGAGTCGGAAAATCCAACTTGTTGTATCGATTTACCAATCAAGCGTTTAATATAAGGTAATACAATTTTTATTAGATGAAACTTATCCCGACCAGTTCTAAAAGTACGATAGGTGTAGAGTTCGCGAATAGAAACATCAAAGTAGATAACAAAACAGTAAAATGTCACATATGGGGTAAATCATTAGTTTCGCTAACACGGTAATAGATACAGCTGGTCAAGAACGATACCGAGCAATTACCTCATCATACTATAGAGGTGCTCTAGCAGCACTATGCGTATACGACATCTCGAATCATCAAACATTTGAAAGCGTAGGACGATGGATCAAAGAAGTAAAAGACCACGCCGATCCTAACATTGTTATCATGTTAATAGGAAACAAAAGCGACTTGAAACACAATCGCTCCGTAAGAACAGAAGAAGCAAGAACCTACGCCGAACAAAATTCACTCATGTACTTGGAAACATCAGCGCTAGACAACACAAACGTCGAGTTAGCCTTGACCAGCACTGTCAAAGATATTATCAAGAATTTATCATCTATACAACCTATTTCAGATTCTGTAGTGTCAGTAGCATCAAAAGGGATAAGTTTAGACACAAACAATACACCAGCTCCTGCTTCAGGTTGTAATTGTTAGTAAAATTTTATTATATCTTCGGAACTTAGTGAAATACAGCATGGTCTTGCGTCGCATGGTACGTCAGGTATAGTAAATAATGATTTGTAACCTGATGCTCCTTTCTTGACAAATTTTAGCGTTTTGCTGTCACGATTGTATGTCACTTGAATAATATCTCCTGTTTCAAACTTGAATGTATTATCATATATGTGGTTGATGGAAGCATCTGTTGAACTTCCGGTCCATCCGTTGGAACCTATCATGTACGAGCCATGACCTAAGTTCGTACAATCCCACGTGGGTTGCTTTTCTACAATAGTTTTTTGTATACCAGCGCCTACACCTATCCAGGAACCATTTAATTTGATAATTTCAAAGTGGAACGTCTTGATAGTAGTTCCTCTTTCGAAATCTGACTCTCCAAATGCAAAAGCGCGAGAACTGGTAACGGCTTTCACGGTGTTGCTATCTATTAAAGCGTAGGCAGGGTTTAAATTTTCTGTTTGGAATATCTTCTTAAATCCCACATAACTTCGTTGGTATTGTATTAATTGCAATAGTAAATAGTTTTCGTAGGGGAAAGGTGAATCTGCCTCTCGTTTATGACAGAAGATATCAATGTCTACGTATGTGTTTGGGTGCATTTCTGGTTTTCGAACTCAACTCTGTCCTAAATTACAATTTGCAGCGTAAACTTTTTGAACCTATGCCAAGAAGGTAGCAATAATCAAGATTACAGACCAGGTTGCTGTGCCCTAGTTGCAGTATTGTTGTAAAGAAGCGGAAAATCACACAAAAAATTTGATGCAAGTGTTCCTGCTCATAACAATACTAGTGGCCTCTTCAATGCAATCTCTGCCGCAGTATTATGATACGGCAAACCAACAATGGATAGATATGTCAGGAGTCACAAAAAAGATGTCCCAATCAGACATTGTTTTCGTGGGCGAATTTCACAACCACATCGAAGGTCATAAAATTGAGCTAGAATTATTGAAATACTTTCACACAAATGTCACCGTAGAACGCTTCGCATTATCAGTTGAAATGTTCGAACGTGATACTCAAGCCCTATTAACCGGATACTTGAACAATGAACTAGCGGAAGGTTTCTTCACAAATAATTCTAGGCCATGGAACAATTACGAAACTGATTATAAGCCACTTATAGAGTACATGAAACTATCCAAACGCCATGTCATTGCATCAAATATTCCTAGAAGATACGCCGCCATGGTTTCGCAAGGAAACGAAAATGATTTATGGACGATGCCAGATGTAGAACGTTCCTACATGACTGATAAAATTTACGCTCCACATGATAGATACTACAAGATATTTTACGACATGTTCAAGCCACAAAACTGGACAGATGAAAAGATTGAGTTGTACTATAGAGCTCAATGTATTAAAGATGATACTATGGCAATGTCTATTGCCGAGTATGTTAACGCAGGACAAGGAGCACCAACAAAGATCATGAGTGTTACTGGATCGTTCCATGTAGATTACCATCTTGGTACTTTGGACCGAGTCAAACTACGTCTTCCAAACATCAAAACGTTATTGATTTCGATAGTGCCATGGAATCCATCGGAACCAGTTGATCCTAAAGAGTTTCTAGATTTAGCCGACGTTGTGATCTTTGCAGCGGAAAACCCTGAGAATTAAAAAGCTTTTATTTTTATCTGTTATTTATTTGATTGGGAGCATAATGGATAGGTACTATCGCGTGAGTACAAGGATGCTGGTCGCGTTTAGATGATGTGGATTGTTGCTTTATCTGAAACGATTCAGTAAGAATGGTAATTAGACTATTGGCTTCGTTAAATGTTTAAGACATAGGGAGCTGCAAACGCGGTAGCTGCATAACTTCAATACAATGAACCGTTCATCGTGTAATATGTACTCCATACCATTTCTAAAAACGTGGTTATTTCGCCAAACATCGTGACGTGCGTCTACAATGATAGGCACTAGCTAACGCTATTAGGACGCGTTCGAGTTGAATATGCATGCACCTTACATAAAAGGGAAATTGAGATGGTGCTATATCTCGACCCGCGAAAGCATTAATAGTGCGCTACCTCCTATCGCTATCAATAAGCTCAAAGATAGAAAATTATTAAATCATTATTACATTAGACATATCATTAATAGCGAACGCACCACTATGATTTCGATAGCCAAGACTAAGCAGCAACACAAGGAACAAAGAAAATCAGTTTTGAAGCATAATTTTACAGCAATAGGCTAGCTAGTAAAATACTTACAGCTAAAATAGCTATGAAGCTACCGCTTCTTTGTAGAAAATTGTTCTTTAGAGTCTGGTGCGCTCAAGACAAGAAGAAAGAACTGAAATTATAAGAAACGTAGTAGTTTACATCCGCAGGTCCTTGGACAACAAGATTTTAGTTCTTTGCTTGGTCCAAAGGTTGAACCCAAGCTACACCGTGGGCGGTGTTCTTTTGCTTGTTTTCCCAGTCGTAGACGTCGTTTTGGAAGTGCCAATCAATCCAGGCTACACCACCTCTTTGTTTGCGTTGGTGCTTTTCCCAGTCGCTGTTGAAGTTCTTGTGCTCGTTTGCTTCGAATGATCTGTTCATCTTGATGTTGTTAGTTTGTTTTTTTTGTATAGCTAGTTGTGTTACAGGTTCAGACTTTTAAAGCTGCCCAACCGAAAATTTTAAAAATATCTTGCTAGGCGGATTATCCTTATCTTTCTATATGTGCTAATAATACAAAGTCAATCAAAGTTTTTGCACAAACCAAGAAAAACCAGCTGGAACATTTCTATTCGCTGGTAAAATTACAAGAAGTAGCTTAGAAATACGTGGGTACTTCTCAGAACTGTCGCTCGTGTGTAAAACGAAGATTAAAAGACAAGAAAACACAAAGAAACTTGCAACATGGAAATTTTCCTTGCTTTCCAGCTGCCGCCATCACCAAGCGTCCACTTGTAACGTAAACCTAGTCAACTGCAGAATTCACAAACATTTGACAACATGAGCAAACGTACACGTGCATCCTATGCAGACGACCTACTGGCATCACCAACCAAGGTTGCGAAACTAGAGGAAGAAGATGTAGAAGACTATAACGAAGAAGATGAAGAAGAAGATAACGAAGATACTTTAGATGAAGAAGAACAAGAAGAACGCAGCGAACAAGAAGTTTCTGACGAATTAGACGCACTAGAAAAAGAAGCAGACCTAACAGTTGAACAATTAAGAGAAAAATACTATGGCAACAAGAATGCAGAACGCGCCGCACCACAAAACGACAGCGAAGAAGAAGAGGAAGAAGAGGAGGAAGATGAAGAAGATGATGAATAAACTGCGTAACGGCTTTTTATCACACTAAGGCGGGAGCACAGTCAACTACTCTGGCCGTTCAACTTCTATCAAGTAAATCGCTCTTCTCATTCTCCTCTTTGGGGTAGCATCCGTACTCGAAAATTGGACATTTTCGGAACGAGTAAGAGTTTGATTCTCTGCATTGACGTAACGTTTGATGATTGGATTCTCGTGAATAACTCGCGTGATAGGTTGTTCCTGTATTTCGACAATTTCCTGCTCATGTATTCTAGTTATTCTAGGTTGTTCATGCAATTCGACGATTGGTTGTATTTCAATCTTTTTCACAAACTCTTTCTCTTCGATTTGAGTTGTTGTTATATCTGCTTTGAATGTTGTTTCGACAGTACCAGTTTGTAGCACAGCCATGTTGATTACTTGTTCTTCGCTCAATGGCGGAGCTTGAATCTCTTCAAATAGCGCGTCTTTTGTTACTTTGGAAAATACTGAATCTTTGATAAACTTTTGTACGACAGGTTTTTCTAAAATGTTAGCTATGTGAACAATGGAACAAACCATGAATTTCTACAACTGGTTGTTCGTGGATTTCGGTAACTATATCTTGCTTGTGTACTTCAATGAACTTCTTGTCTAATGGTAAGCTCATAAGAATGAATATGTACCTATAACTTGATCTATTACTGCAGCATCCAACACTTTATTCACAATGGGTTCATTTGTGATGACAGTCTCTTCTAATTTAACGGTCTCGTGGCTAGGTGATTTAGATGTATGCCTTGACATTGTTGTTTGGTTTTTTAAGATTTTTTAAAAGATCAGAACATAAAAATAGCACTGCTGCTGTATTGTAGCAGAGCGTGTGACAAATCTTGTGCAACTTTATCAAGTCACAAGCAAAATCAACCCGAGTAAGCCCTCAACTGTGGCTGCCTGTGATGTCGCGATAGAAATAGCAGTTAGTAACTGTTTCGCTACAACATAGAAGATATTTTACTTATCATTCGCTGTTATCACGCTAAAGTGTATAGCATCAATTATTTTCCAATAGTGCGTTCCAATTCTATCGTTCTAACTGTGTAGAAGCGATTTAACCCGTTTATATAGATTATTTCTTTTACATTTTGTCAATATACATAAAAGCCACACATATTTACGACTATAATACGCACTAGATGTTCGCGGATCAGAATGAAAAACTTGTGTGATTACCGTTGCGTAGTTTTCAAGATATTGCTATTTTCATTATTCTTAACCGACAAATTAATTTACACCTAAAACGATGCAGAACAATCCATCTATCAGTATTTGGGCACATCATTATAACAACACAATGATTTGCACTATTCGACTACATGACACTCGAAAACCACCTCTACGCGTACACCATGCATCGGCACCGTTATGCAACCTCAGTTATATGCTGTGATGTGCTGTACCGACGATGAAATGATGGCCAATCCAAGGTTGACCATTCTACCCCATAATCGCAGTTTATCATGTTCAATTTTATTGAAATAGAGTTGATGTTTCCATAGGTAAATCGGATCACCCAATAGATTACCATCAAGCTGAAGAACTCTATGCCGGTGATTCGAAGACAGGGGTTCAAGTCATACCGAGTGATAGTAAGTTCAGATCACCACTAACACCAGTTCTTGGAATTGTGTCCAAGTCAAGTCGAGAGGGATTGTACAAGGAACGAGGAGTTCGACGGAGTGTCAGTGTGCAGTGATCGTGCAGGCGTTCGTACGGTGGCCCACTTGTCGGTCAAGTCGTTGTCCTAGTACTTCCCTTTTTTGCTTGTTCCAGAAAACTCGAAATAAGCAAAATGATAAGAAACCTTTTACTCTATTTTAATGTTGTTTTTAACCAAGTAGTCATGAAGGTTGCTGTACGCTCCTAGATCGTTTGAAGGTCTGTCATCTCTACCTACATAAGTTCTACATATTTTCATGAGACCTTCTTGTATGCCCTTCGCTCTTTGCTCGTAACTAGCCTTTTGGAACAATTGTTCTCCTAGTAAAGGTAGACCAGAGTCTACATAGCAAACGTGGGAGTATCTACAGCTAGTATCGTTGATTTCATGGATCACATATGCATAAATTCCAGAAAACCACTTGGTAGATTCTTTTGTTTTTGGGTATGGATACGCAGAAGTAGATTTTCCAATCCACAAGTAACTCTTAGTTTCTTGATCATATAGTAGCGTTAGCACACATTGCATCTTTCTACTCTTGACTAGTGGTATTTTCTTAACAACATAGGAAGCTAGTACACACGAGTATGGCTCGTTTCCAGTTTTGGGTAAATGTTCTAGTAACTCTTCATAGTCCATGTTCTTATCCCATTGTTTCGCTAGATCTCTATCAAGGAATGCTGGTAGAAACTCTTTGGCGCTAACTGGTAGATATCCTGTGAACTTGACCATTCCGAGTTTGCGTAGTCTATCGTTCATCGAGTAACTTGTCCGTGAAATGTAGGCGTAATGATCGCTTTGTTTTCCTTTCTTGACAGCTTTGCTCATCGTGACCCAATCGTTACTATCTTTCAACATTTGTTTGACAAAAGCAACATCTTGTTCGGTGATGTAGGGGCTATTAAAGTCGGAAGGTCTTAGTAGTGCATCATCTCTGTCGAATTGACTCACGTCGACTGCGATCTCTTTCATGAACTCTTCTCCCTTTGAGGTGACAAATTGTTTGAAACTATCTGCGCGAATGTATCTTGGGAACACGTCTTCTTTCAAATCGCGTCTTACACAAACGTATACTTCGTCATAGATTTTTGGCTGTGGTTCAGTGAGCGTATTTGGTACAATAGTTCTCTCGATTTTTTCTTTGTACGACGCTCCAATGTTGATTTCGTGTAAACTTCCGCTCACGATAAACTCAGAGTAGATGCTTTGCATTTTTTCGAGTGTACAATCTACGCTTCTGTACTCGTCAACTGCGACAAGAAATAGTAGTGTCTCTTCCACTAGACTCTTTTTTAAATACGAGTTAAAGTTGGTGCGTGCATCAGGTGTTAAAAACACGCGGTCAAAATCTACTTCGTATTTGTCGAACCATGCGTTCTTGCGTGACATTTTATTTGTTGCTGTGAATTTGTTTCTTGGCGTTTATTTCTGCATCGTGAACATTGCTTTTGAATTTGCTGTGGATTTGTTCAGGTTGAGTACCGCATAGAGAACTTGGATGATGTTTCTGTGGTTTCATGTCGAAAGCATGCTAGAAATCTAGCATTTGCTATTCAAGCAGGAGAACATGTGGCATAATGTAAGTCTTGGTTGCACTTGAGTTTTAGTAAACTTGCGTTCTTAGAAAACATTGAAGAACAGATGTCAGACCTCTTGGCGCATCAAACAAACGGGCTATTAGCTCATCTATCACTGGACACAGTACAACTACTCAACAGTATCATCAGCAACATCATAAAGAATCCAGACGATAAGAAATTCAGAAAAATCAAAGTAACAAATCCAAAGTACGACACCACACTGTCTAACAAGTAGGTTCGCAGAGCGTGTTGGAAAATATCCGGACGCAATGTTATTTTTGAGCATGTCTGGATTCAACAAACTAGATGATATGCTTTCTTACGACAACGAAGACCTAAAAAATTTAAAAATAACGGCAACTGTGTTATCTGATAAAGTGAGCGCAAAACACACGAATAATAACAGTTAGATTAATGGGTCTATGAATATCTTTAATGCCGAGTGGTTCGCAAGAAAATACAACAGCACATGGGATATGACAATGGACGAACATAACCCATATGATGGTTTACGTGAATACTGGCGCAAATGTTTCGCAGATAGAACTTCTAAAGACAGTATTTTTCATGTTATGTGGAGGTACTCTTCTGATGAGGAGGCATTGTTCCAACATCAACTAAACAGAGATAAACATGGTGAAGCGTTCTTGAAAGAAGTACCACATGTACCAGCAATGATCGAAGTACCAAACGTCCCTGCTAATCTTCGCAGTTTGCCTAATGTTTATGTATACAGAGGGCCTTCTGTGCAAATTAGACAAATTTTGGAAAGAGCGCTAAACACAGAGAGGTCTATGACGACTCTAGACCAAGTTGTTGTGTTATTTTGCAAGGGTAGATTCATTCACAAATTATTTATTTCGATTGTTAATCCACGCAACAATGGGCGAGACCCTTTGATGGTTGCAGAAGACGCTGCCAAAGAGATTTTAAAATAAATCTACATTTGCGAGCAAGTATCACATTTTGATAGGGAATCAGCTTGCTTGGTGATAATTGCGAGTGTTTGCTGTCCAACTTCTTTCGTCATGAGAGAAGCCCATTTGTCAACATTAATCTTTGGTAGTCCACTATCAACACATTTTAGAAAGTTTTGTCGATCTTGTTCTGTAAGTAGCTCATCTACTTCTTTCATCATGGCAAATGAACATGCAAACAGTGCATCTCCGCTTCTTTCTCGGAGTAGTTTTGTGTAATACGCTAACCATACTCCATCCCAATCATATCCAAATCGCGTGCATAATTTTCTCGCAAAGACACTACAGTAACCTTGAAAGAAAACATCTACCAACTCGACCATTGCCAACTCTGCTAGATGAAAAGCCAACTGACCAATGAATGCTTTCTCTTTTGGATCTCGATTCAATGTAATCGAATATTTTCCAGCGTTTTGGTCGGTTACTGAAACGTAGCTCTCAGTAGCTACTTGTTGCTCGCCAATTGGTCTCTGACCATTTAATAAACTAATCGAAGAAATTTGTCTTTTACATCCAAAGAAATCTTTCATCAGCGCTACACCATCTCTAACGAAGGTATCTAACTCATCAACTTGGATAGGCTCGTACAATTCCGGAATGGAATGGTCTACTTCGACATCTTTCTCAGGAATGTAAAACGTGCACTTGTTGCCTTCCGAGCACGAACGACAATCTACTATTCCTTGTGCGTATTTTTGTATCGTCGATAAAATCAATGGTCTTATTTCTGGTCTCATCTTTGCTAACCACATGTTTGGGTCAATGTGCATAACGTATCCAGAATCATCGTCAGAAACAATTGACTTTAAGAAGTAGTGTCTTTCTTCGTCAATAATTACTTTGTCTATCTCGCTTGCCATGAAAAATGTTTGTGCGTAAAATGCGTCAGATGAGATACTCTCCATCAACTGTTCGAAGTAGGGTAGCCAAACATCGTCCCATTGTTTTCCAAACTTGTTACACATCTTTTGAGCGAACAGAGTAAAAAATCCGACTACATAGGCATCGTATAAACTAGGATTTAGCAAATGAGCAATCTCATGAGCGAACTGTCCGTAAAACGCCTCTTCATTGTCTTCATCAGAACTGATGTATATTGTATACTCTCCAGATTCTCTATCGTTTAAGTCACATCTTTGAAATGCAGTTGGTATGGGCTCGTCCGTCTGTGGACGATGAGAGTACACTAAATGGACAGTTTTTATTGGGTATAATGGTGCTACTCCAAAGTATTCCTTAGCTTCAAAGAGGACTCTATCATAGAAATCCAAAGCTGCATCTTCTGTTATTGGCTCATAGAGAGAATAGTTTACCTCCATCTTGTAACTGTAATAATAGCAGTAGCTAAATTAGTTGCAGCACTCAACTCTCTCTGACGTTAGACACTTGTCACAGTCACGAACTCATAGCCACAAAAAACAGCCAGACCAGATGAAGGTACTCTTATTTGCTGCTCTTCTAGTTTTGATTGCCATCGTGTCAGCAAAAAAGAGTGTCATTGGCCACTTGATTCGCATTAACAACGAAATGACGCCATTCTCTGAGGGTTCATCTGACGCTTTAATTACACTAAAAATAAGCGGAAACTATTGTGGACCAGGTTTCTGTGGTGGTAAAATTGGCGACTACACGTTTGTGAATTTAAAATACTTGACTAAACAATCACAGCAAGAATGGATGCGATTTTAGTGCACCAGCAAAGGACTGTGGTGACCAATGCTGCAAAGTTCATGATGATTGCTGCATCAGAAATCGTGGCAAGTGCGGACATTGCGATGACGCAATTTCTAATTGCCTACGTGCATGCAAAACCGGAAACTGGCTTAAGAAGGCTGAGTGGTGGGCAATTGCCACATTCTTTGACCATCGTGGAAACTCATGCTGCTAAATTATAAACTTTGCTTACAGCAAATGACTTTTTTAATAGGAACCCCCACCATCTGTATCATTGAGTAGTGCTATTCTCTCATGTAACTCTTTCAATTTGTAAGGTCTTTTTTGTACAACACTTTTTGCACAAACTTCTCCAAGCAAAGTTTGCTTGAATTTTGGTGTAAACTATTATTCAATTACAACAATTTAAAGAGGTTGGACAGCTGTCACGAATCATTAACATTTAAAAAACCCATACACAGACCCAAGCCACAATGAAGGTCATCCTCCTTGCATGCCTACTCGCGATTGCAGTTCTCGTATCAGGTGTACGCGTTAAGAGCCGTCTTAGCTCGTTCTCAGAGGGAGGAGCACACACATTGTTCACACTAAAGATTTCTGGAAACTATTGTGGTCCAGGTTACTGTGGAGGAAGAAAGGGCGATTACACAAAGAACGCTTGCAACTTTAACGCACCAGCTAAAGATTGTGGTGACCGCTGCTGTAGAGCACACGACGACTGCTGCATCAGAAATCGTAACAGCTGTGGAACATGCGACAGCGCTATCTCCAAGTGCCTCAAGGCATGCAGTGGAGGCTGGACACTCAACCCAACCAAGTTGGAATGGAAAGCCATGGCCATTTTCTTCGACCACCGCCCAGGATGCTGTTAAATACTATGCCATAAATACAGTGCATTCATATGAATTGTCTTGAACCTCTGACCAAAGAATAATAGTGCAACCTCTTTTATCTGCTCAACTTGGTTACTCCTGTCTCTTGTCAGAACTTTTCATTTCATCAAACAAATCCACCAACCAAGCCATGAAGGTTGTTGTCTTCGCAGTTCTCCTAGCGATCATCGTTTTCATATCAGGTCAACGTGTACAAAACGCCATTACTCAATTCTCAGAATCTGGCTCAGATACTCTGTTCGCGATTTCTGGTAATTACTGTGGACCAGGCTGGTGTGGCGGTAAGTCGGGAGACTACACAAAGAACGCTTGCAACTTTAACGCGCCAGCAAAAGACTGTGGTGACGCATGCTGCAAGGCTCATGACGACTGCTGCATTAAAAACCGTAACAAGTGCGGTGCCTGTGATGACGCTATTTCAAGATGCCTACGTGAATGCAGTTGCGGCAAGTGGGGTAAGTTTATTGTGAATATTTTCTGACAATTTCAGATTTAGTATGCAAGGCCAAGAAGGTTGAATGGTGGGCAATTGCTACGTTTTTCGATAAGCGTGGCAGTTCATGCTGTTAAATAAATTTTTAGTTATGCAGCACTCTTGTTTTTGTAAATCACACAATGGACAAACAATCAGACCTTTCATTCGATGATGACGAGTTTGAACAACTTGCTTCGCAACACACCGGAGTACCACCACTAGAGATACCTGAAATTGACGAAGAGCGCATAAAATGGGATCTAAAAGGCGAGAGTGAAGTCTATATTGAAAAACTAGAAGCAAAACTACGAAAAGCAAAAGCAAACTATAGACCACCAATACCGCCGCAAGAGCAAGTACAAATAATAAACGATCCACAAGATACACCACTATTATCCTCAGAAGAGACTGAAGATGACGAAACTGGCGAAATTATTGAACGCGGAATAACGCAACGATTTTATGATACGAAAAGTGGGAACATCTTGGCATCAAACGATGATATTGACGAAGATGATTCGACACAAGGTGAGAGCGAAGAAGATGTTTCTGAAGACGAAAAAAGTGAACCAGATAACGAAGATGAAAACAAATACATGCCCGTGTCGTCACAAAATCCTTTTGAAGCAGAAGAATATGACGAAGAAGCTTATGTTTCCAACTCGATCGAAAAAGACGACTTTGAAGCTGATTTTGAGGCTGATTTCCCAGACGAAGAGGAGACGATACAAAAGAATAAGGTTATATCTGACACAATGAAATCGTTTAGTTTAGATGCGCCCACGTGGGTTGAAGATGAAGATATATCAAAGCTTGTAGCCCGTCTCAAGAATTAAATTATCCAAATACTTCTTCACTCGCATATACAAAGTACAAAAATCCGTCGTTAGAGGCATGTTTTTGATACAGTGATGATATGGTGTCGTTCCCACTACAGATCTGTCCATTTGCGTACAAAAAGATGGCATCTCTGCTTGAAAGATTTAGTCTGGCCCTGATGAATGTAATGACCTGCGCAATCACGAAAGACATTTGGATGCAAAAGCTGTTCTTGTCGATGTCAGGACACTCTGATCGAACATCCTTGAGAAAGACAACTGGTGCACCATTAGGATACTGTTCTTTCATACGTTGGTATTCTTTGGATCTATCATCTTTTATGTTAGCTGTGCAACGGATTGCATACCTAGAGGCACTCGATCTTTGTACAACTTAACCGACACATGATCAAGCGGGATAAGATTCATGTGTGGTAGTGTTTTAAATCTTTCTGGAGAGTCTCAACACCACGAACAAGAAAAGAAGTCAACTAGTTCATTTTGCTAGCTAGGTTAACCTCATTACCGTACTCGGCAGTAAACCAGAGTGGATTGCTGGAGATATTCACGGATCAGGCTGGATTAAAATTGACTGAATACGTGTAACATGACTTCATTTACTAAGTTCAAGTACATTCAGACATTATCCGAATGTATTTTCTGTGCTGTACACTAGATACAAATATCCATCTTCTTTTCGGTATTTGGAATCGATATCGACGATAGATTGACTTGGATTACAAACTTCATTATTCACATAAACGTAGATGGCTGCAGTTGATGTCGGATTAGTCTTTTGCTTGATCGACATTATAACTTCTGCAATTTTACATGCTTTCGAAACGTTAAATTTGAGCAACGATGGTCCTTTAACTTCACTCTTCTTGTGTTCAGTAACTAGCACGGGAATATGATTTGGATGTCTTTCTCTGAATGATTTTGACTTTGCTTGTCGTTCTTCGAGTGATAGTGTAGATAGACTTTGGCTCATTGTTTTGTGATGAGTTTGTTGGAGATTGACGCTCCTATTAAAACTAAAATGGAAAGCAAAAAGGTGTTGTAAATACAAAGTTGCAAAGGACTTAAAATTTTTTATACTCCTAAGTATTGTACTACATCTCTGATCAAAAAATGGCACAGTTTAACTGGGGCACTTCGCAGAATGAACAAAATTCTCAACCAATTGGAAACTTTTTCATAATTCCCACTGCTATCTTATCCGTTATAGATTCTTGACCGTTACGCAGTACTTAGTATAGAGCCCAATCCTTGGTTTGGTACCAATCGTTAGCCAATAGCATATATGGAATGACAGTACGTTAAATTCGGTTGACATGTCAGAAACTCAACATCAAATCTTTAAAACAACGATCGAATGTATCTTGCTACTGCAGTATCAATCCTAGCTGTAGTATTGCTCGTATGCGGCCAAGAAGC
>JAESGV010000224.1_pt1 | contig 29257 bp, 17 predicted proteins | sample 9269781 | NCBI WGS metagenome assembly JAESGV01 (sample SAMN15741586, study PRJNA653496) | algae metagenome | isolation source: Tildeniella torsiva UHER 1998/13D and co-occurring heterotrophs from... | place: Slovakia: Slovak Paradise National Park, Hrabusice, Kosice Region | collected 2000-01-01
GTTTATTAGTATCTTCCACAAGGGATGAATTATAAAATCAATTTTTGCAAATGTAATGGCTTTGGTAAAAACTTGACAAAACCCATAATCATCAAAGATCTCATTGCTAGACCAAAACGTTTCTGTAATAACGTGTCTTGTACGTCATCATACAATTCATCGTCACTAACATCTTCGTTTCGTTTGAGTCGAGCAAACGCATACAACCACTCACACAAGTGGAATGCATTTCTGCCTTCACCACACAGTGCATACGCGTTATACGCAGTTGCGATATCAATCTCATCAGCTTGTTCATCAGAAATGTACTCTGCTGGCCAGTTCATACCATTGTACATGATTGTTCTATGGCACTGTACGAATGGTCTGAAAAAGGCTTCCACTGATCTAGTACTTGCAAAGAACAATGAATGCAAAGCAAGTTCCTTGTAACTTTGCATGTAATCATCAAAGAACGTTCGCAAAAAGGTTTTTGCTCTAGATTTGATAGGTAATAGTTTGCGACGTTCCGTGTCAGACATTTCACTTTGCTCTTGGAACTTGCGATCGTGCGTGACTGGTCTTGGAGTAGCTGGTTCTTTTTGCTTTTTAGATTTACTCTTTGGAGTGGCAGGTTCCAGCTCTTCCTCTTCGCCCAAATATTCTAGTAACAAGGCATCAAGATTTTCTCTCTTCTTCTTTGGTGGTTTCTTTTCCATTTGTTCATTCAAACTAGCGATAATGTCTTGTTCTTCTTGAATTTCTTCTGCTGTCTTGTACACTATTCCACAACCAGTTTTTTCTTCACACTCTTCACATGCATAGGATCTGATCTTTTGCAAATCTGTTTGTTGTAGTCCAATACAGTTGAAGTGGAACCATCCTTCACATGTTTCACATTGGATCATATCCATGTCAGAGTCTTGCCATGGTTTCTTACATACACACGAGTAACGATTTGGTTCTGATGTTTTCGAAGCTACAGGCACGACTAGTTGTGGTACTGGTTGAGATACCTTGCGTGGTTTCTTTGCAACCTTCTTTGGAGCAGCCTTCTTTGTCTTGGTTTTCTTCTTTGACATACCCTTCTTTTTACACAAGTGGCAATAGTACGAACCGTTGAGTTTCTTGAACTTGGCTGGTGTCATATCAATGCATGCATAGTGATACCATTCGTTACATCCATCACATGCGATCATAGGCAACGAGTCATCAGGTCTTCTACAGAAACAGTACAATGGTGTGCCTTCAGGGTAAATAGGTGGTGGAGGTGCTTGTAGTATTGGAACAGGTTTCTTTTTCTTTGGTGAAACGACAGCGAGTCTTCTATCAATAATAGTAGAATCTTTAGCAGTTTCACAAGCAGAGCAGTAGTAAGTTATCAAATGATCGAACTCATCTGCGCTAAGTCCACCACAATTGTAGTGGAAGCAGCTCTTACACTTGATACACTCTACCATAGGTACACCAGTCATTTTGCCACAAGGACACTTGTCAGTTGGGATAAAATCATGTTCAACTTCAGGTGTACGTGGTTCTTCTTCGACGTCCGATTGAGGCGTTTCAATCTCTTGCGAGACAGCCTTTCGCTTCCTATTGGCTTCTGTCCTAGGTTTCTTTTGCACGACAGGTTTTCTAGCAGGAGTTTGTTTCTTTTGCTTTACTGGTTTGGGTGTACTTTCTGACTTTTGTGTGACTTTTGGTATGGCATCTGTCTTTTTGATAATAGTCATTCTATCGGCAACTTCGTCGGTACATTCGTCACAGTAGAACACTTTAACAAATGGAAACTCTCTGTCAGTAACAACAGTAGATCGTTGATCGAACGATCGTGCACATTGTTCGCATGTGAGCGTTCTCTCTGCATTATCTTCTTTTACCACCTTTTTCCCCTTTAGTTTTGTCTTTGTGTCACAGTCACGGCAATAGTATGGTAAGTTGTTGTACTGTAGTAACGCGATCTCGCCCTCGGTCGTTCCAGCGCATCCATAATGGAACCACAAATCACATTTGTCGCATGCTACCATGTCGAGGTTATCTGGTTGGCAGCATATGTTGCAAACAGATACAGACACGTCCAATGGTTTTGGCTCTTCAATCTCTTTGACAACTTGTTTCTTTGCAATCTCTTTGACGACTTGTTTTTTTGCAGCATTTGCCTTTTTGGGTGCCTTCTTTTTTGCTTTTTTGACGCAACTGTCACACTGGTACGAAACAATAGCATTTGCTTGCTCTTCAGTGAGTCCTACACAAGGGAAGTGATACCACATGTAGCAAGAGTCGCAGCCAATCATGTTCTGACCGTCCATCTTCTTGCACTTGTTGCAAGTATCTTCAATCTTGCTCTTTTCGTGAATAAGTTTCAACGCTTGCCTATTGTCGCAATACAAGCAGGTGAACTTTGATGACGTTTTTCCAATACATTTCTTGTGGTACCAAAGAGAGCATTGAGTACATTGCTGCATTGGTCCTACGCGTGATGGCTGGCGACAGTAACAATGGAGTTGGTTTGTTCCTGATCGCAGTTTGTCTTCTTGCTTGTGTTTGATTTGGCATCCATAGCAGAAAAAGTTCTTATCGTCAAATAACGACGGTGAGATCGCTACACCAGCGCAAGCTGCATGATTCCAGAGATTGCAATCAGCACACAGCATTAAAGGATTGGTTTCCGCGTCGTGAGTCTCTCTGCATGTGCTGCATGCAGTCTCTTCCAATCTTCTCTTCTTTAAAGGTTGCACATCTTCTGTATCTGCGACAGATTCTGTTTGTTTGTCAGTTGGTGTAGCAACTTCTGCTTCGTTCTCTTCACCATTTTCATCGTCAGAATTCTTTGCCTCTTCGAAAGCTTCTTCACGTGAGCGTTTCGTGCCAAGTTTTTCTTGAGGGACTGGTGTAACTGCAGGAATTCTCGTCCTCCTTCTTGGTGAAGCACCCGCTTTGGCTCTACTTCTCATTGGTGTTTGTTGTGGAGACGGTATAACAGGTTCGGTACCATGTGATGAAAGAGCATCGATATCGGTGCTACTTGCGTTGGAACCAAACGAGATATCTGCTGCTACATGAAAATCCTCTAATGGTTGAAGTGGTATTGAGTCAGAGATAAAGTCGTCGAAAAACGGTGGAGCAGATGATGTCAACACATCCTCCATTATGAACTGTGGTTGTGGCATGTTATCGATCATATCAAAATCCATACTAAACGATGGCGACTTGGGTGGAGAGAACGATGGTGGCGGAGGTGGAATCGGAGATGGAGGAGCAGCAGGCACAGCATCGAGCGTTTCTTTTGAGGCATTCTCAACAGCTTGTAGTTGCGTAATAGACTCTACACGATACTTTTCCAAATCTTTGATCATTCCTTCAAGCTCTTCGCACTCTTTCTCCCATGCGTTTTGACTATTCCGCATATAGGTCAAACTGTGCAGCCATACCTTGAACAACTCCATTAAACCTTCTTCTGATGCTTCATCGATACCTTTGAGCATTCTACTAAAGTACATGTTTCTTTTTGTTGGTGATTCTAGCCGCAACAAGACCATGTGAATGTTTACACGTTGTACGATGACTTTCTTGTTCTCTTTGTCTTCTTGAAGAGGTATGTCTCTCTCTTTTTCATGCAAGATGCGATACGACTTCTCTAGTAGATTGAATAGAATAGGTTGCAGAGCAAAGTAGTTACGGGCATAGTTGAAACTATCAAGAACATCTTCTTCCTTGGTCAAACGTTGGAGTTGTTCCAAATGACTCGATTCGAGTTTGTCGAAAATGTTTCCAAACTCTACACTATCGTTAGGATGCTTGAGCGCCGTAACTGCCAAAAAACTTGTTGGAATCTTGTTAAAGTGATCCAATAGCATGAAACGTATTTGATTCAAAAATGTTTCCACTGAGTTTGACTTGCGATTGAAGTGTTGCACCAAATAGTCAAGCATAGCATAGTTTGGACGGACGGGAACCTTATCGTTACGTTTGATAAATAGTTCGTCGAGTAACGTGTAAAATATAGTACTTGATGGGACCGATGCCGAAAAGTGACGTACGTTCACACGCGAAACTAGTTCTTGTTGCAATAACTGGTGCATTGTCTCATCTACTTTTGCTGAGTTCACTCTCAAAACGTGGCATATTGGCAAGTCCTTGAGATTGTTACTGCACGCGTGAAACCACTTGTACAGTGCCTTGTGGTTCATTTGTTCCGCATCATTGTATACGATAACAACTGGTGGTGTTTCAAATTCTTCTTCGTCGTCAGCACGATGTTGGTTATCTATGATTCTTTCCTTGTACCAATGAACGACATCTTTTATGCTGTAATACTTGGCGACATCATCACTAAAAACGCACGGGAATTTGCTGCCCATCAACTTTTTCAGAATCTTTTGTAAATCATCACAGTCTTTTGTATTCAGTTCAGCGACGATGAATTTATCTGGACGTGGTTTGTACTCTTCTTCGTTTGGTGTTTCGTCAAACCTTTGTATATTGTCGTTGTTGGTGATGTGTTGAACTGCGATAGGTTGTTGTAATAAAAAGTGTCCCCTTTGTCGTTTCAACACTCTCCAGTCGTTAATAAATGATTGGATAAAATTGATCGTTTCTATATGTACATCTATCGGTGCTGACTCTAGTAAAATTTTTCTTGCCGCCTTCTCTATTTCACTGTAGCAGTATTCAAAACATCTTTTTCTTACATCCTTGAATATAACTGCTTCGTCATCGAATTGTGTAAACAGATTTAATTCGTGTGGACTGTCTACTTCGACGGGGCTATCTGGAAGTGATTCATTAGTGCGCCGCTTCTTACGTGCCCTGATACGAGTCTCCTCAACAACCTCGTGTTCATCTTCACTGGACATGTTGAATGTTTGAACAACGGTCAGTTTAGGTTTACTTCAATCGAGCGGGAGAGATTACAACTAACTCGCGCACAAAACGTCAGTTATCACGTTTGACAGGCTTCATAGATGTGTATTAACTTGCTAATGTTTTGAGTGTACTGTGCTGCTGCAAAAATATATATTTAAATCTATTTGCGCCAAAACGCAGTTACTATGGCATCATCAAGGCGTGTTGAGTTTGGTAAACATCAAAACTCTTGTTTTACTAACTACCAGATGTGTCACTACTGAATGTAGATAGTCTTGCAGATCCTAGCCAAGAGGCTCAATCTGGAACGAAAAAACCAACGAAACCAATCAAACCTAAATATCGTTTTGGAATCGCATTTCAAGGTTACGATGAAGAACTTACAGATATCGTAGAACCTAGTGATACTGCAATACCGCTTACTACAAAAAAAAATTACTCTGTAGAAGTCGATGAAGTACTCGTCAATTCAATACTCAACAAAGAAACTCTTTTGCACCTTCGACTGCATAAAACAGATGACGATAAAACATGGAATATAATAGGAACAACTGTTTTCGATTTTTCGCCTTTCATAACCGGAAAAAAGTTAGTTATAGAAGATTGGTTTGTACTTCGACCATTCGATGAGTTTGGAAACATATTGAACGAAGAATCAAATGGAAGAGTACAAGTACGAGTATCAGTAAATGAACCAATTCTATTACAAGATGATATCGACCAAGGAAATTTTTTCACAGTTAGCGTTGGACAATTGAAGAATCTTCCAACGTCATGGAATCCAAGTGAGAATCGTCCCGCAGTAGATAGTATGTTTTGTTCAACAATGACTAACATGTAGACTTGTTCGACTATTTGTTACAAATCAATCTACCTGTAGGAGCAAATGAAGATAAACGATACTATTTCGCACTTGGAAGAATGAAAGATGGAGAGCAGAAAAAGTATGTAGAATGGCCAAACTCTACGAAACAATTCTTCCTAAGTTCTGTATGTATGGCACGACTTGAGAAAATGAGTGCCAATGGAGACCCATTCAAATTTAACGTAATACTTAGTCTAATTTTACTAACATGCTAGTTGGTTAGAGAAATTCGAAAGGACAAAATACAAGAAGGATGGATTGATCATAATTATAGACGATACAGAGGGACAGCAGGAACATCATTACGAATATTACTAAATCCAGGTTGCACAAAAATCAACGCAGAGTTATTGCTCCAACCAGTACAACCTGATCGAGTTGATCCTAATTTTGATGAAATTGATGCACTAAAGAAACCAAGAAGTGCTGACAAAAAGAAAAAAGCTCCACCGAAAAAAGTTCAAATTCCAACAGAACTCATGCCAGAAGATGGCAGTTCCGTAGATGACGTAGCAAGTGTCAATGGCGACGATGGAGTAATCTCGGGACAATTCGATCCCAATAACCATCCATACGTGCAAAGTGGAACATCAATTTCAGTATCGTTGAGTTTATCGGAACCAATTATACCACTTCCCTCGAAACGTGAGAAAACATCAATGAAGCCAAGTGAACTCATTCCAAAGCGTAAAAAAGTCGAGAAGAAAATGTAAGTTGTTTCTATACGAGTAACAATCTAGTGACGGAACAGAGCGATACAAGAAACAAGTCGCAGCAGTTGTGGACATGTTAGCAGAAGAATACGCAATACTAAGTCGAACAAAAGGGAAACCAACGCAAGAAGAGTTTGTTTTCTACTTGAACGATACAGGAAAATACCACTCTTTTAAAGAAAAACTAAAATCAACAGTTATACAAATCGTCAAGGAGAAATTTCAAAACGAATCAAACAAAAAGAATGAAATGGAAAAAATGTACAATGACTTGTACGTGTATTTGATTAATCAAATGCATACGACAATTAACAAGATCTTTGATTCAGTACATGAGTCGGAAGTAGTCATCATTGGAGCAGATGGTAAACCAACTGACAAATGGAGAAGATTAGCTGATGAAGCAGAATTTGAAGAAAACTTTGCAGTTGCTGCTCAATATCATCAAGAACGAGTTGCAAGTGTCGAAGATAGTTACGATCCAGATTTATGGTACGACTATGGTGTATTTAGTATGCGTGTACGTGACTATGCAAAAGCAGAACAGAGTTTCCGTGAAGCAATTGCAATCGACATGGCATATTTGCCAAGTCTTCAAGCATATGGATGTATTTTATGCTCAAAAGGTTACTTGAAAGAAGCAGAAGTGTTTCTACAAAGTGTAGTTGATTTGAAAGGTCAAGATGCAGTTGCATGGGGTTTACTCAGCTTGTACTTTGAACTAGTAGAAAAGTCAAAAGAAGCAAGGCAAGCGTGCCTAATGGGACAGAAACTATACTTGGAATCAGGACAACAACCAGTATCCTATCGAAACAAAATCGCTTCGTATCTACTCGATCTGCAATTAGATGTACTGGCAGAAAAGATATTGGTACGAGAGGAAGTACAAGATGAAGAGACGTTCTATAACATGGCACAAGTTTACTACATTCGCAAAGAGTACCCATTGGCAGAAGAAGCCCTAAATAATGCCATCAAGCAAAAAGTACGAACAGAAAAAGTTTGGCATTTGTTTGGAAGAATTTACACGGTACAAGGAAAGTTAACAGAAGCACAACAAGCGTATGAAACAGCACTAAGTGTTGCGCAAGAAAGTCAAGATGCACTACTGTACCTACGCATAGGTTCAATCTACCTCAAATTACAACGATACGAAGATGCCAAGAACATGTACTTACAAGCGTGCAAGTATTGGCCATGTGGAATTGCATGGTTAGGAGTAGGAATAAGTTACTACCGTTTGGATGATTTGATACATGCGGAACAATCTTTGAATGAAGCGAATATTCAGAACAATTTGGATCCAAATGTGTGGGCGTATCTAGCACTCGTTTGTGCTCGCCAACAACGATTCGAAGAAGCGCAGAAAGCACTAAAAGAAAGTATCAAGCATGGTTTGAACGATGAGGATTTGAAAAAAGAAATTGGCGTGCAGCAGTAAACTTGCTATTTTACCATCATATCTAGGAAATTCGCTCTACTGGAATCTTGACAGTGGTTCGCGAAGAAACTGTTGCGAAGACGGAAAATAATGTACAAGTAGTTTTACCGACCACCAAGTGCTTTCTTGTGTTCTTCAAACGCAAATTCTCTTGCTTTCTTCATAACATTCTCATCACGTGAGTTGAACAATACTTGATCATGTGATTCTGGTGCGCCACCATGTTCTGCTAATGCTAGTGCATCATAATGGTTTCCAGTATACATGACTAAAACACGGGTTGAATAGTCTTTGTTTTCTCCATAATGATCCTCCCGCATACTTTGCGTGTCAAATGCGACTATTTCCACTTTATAGTGATCACTAAGTATACTGAGTTCTATGGCTCCGCCCCATGTATCTTTATCGAAGATCCATCTTGTGTAGTTTTCGTTTGGCATGCCAAGGAACACGCTATTGTACAGTTTGGGATTTTCTAGAACGATATTTGCGCACAATTGTCGTAGTTCTGGACCTTTGCTTGTCGACTTCTTTTCCAATACGTATGCGCACGAATGGAACATACAACTGTTATCTGCTGGCATTTTCCGTCTAACAAAATGCCCTTTTGTTGATATGGGAACGTATGGACCGTTACTGACACCTTTTATAATACCCGTTTGTTGTCCCGATTTTTTCAATATAAACTGTTCTCCATTTTGTACTTTAAGTGAAGCCAATGTTGCATTTTGATTTGTAGTATCGAGTGGTTTGGGAGGAAATCCAAATAGCACTACAATATTAGCACTGGTCATCGTACGTACGCTCTTGTTGGTTTGCTGATATTTTAGATTTTGTGGCGAGTAACTGTTGCAACTCGCCTAGTGTAGATGTACCATTGAGTTCTGTGATTTGGAGCATTGCATTGTCTGGTGTTCTTACTCTCAAACGTAACGCCATTGTTTTGCTATTTTTAATGAAAGAAATCCGGTTAACTGAGAAGAAAACCATCAGAGTACCAGCATGTTCCACCTTTGTATGTTACTGTCTCGTTAGAACTTGGGTGGTATAATCTGTAACGGCTTAGCAACAGCCCTTTTCCTATCGATATCAAATACGTAACAAATTTTATATCCTGATGCCTACTTATTTGACTACGAACTTAAGTAGAATGATCTAACAAGGCGCTACATATCACCACAGTTATTATACAATACATTGTAAGAATCCGCGCATGCGGAAAAAGAAAAGCGGATTCACCAAAACTGTGGTACTATCTTTCGAAACAATTACGACATGTTACCAGTGCTTATCGCTGCTCTCGCGCTTGTGTTACTTGTAGCATTCGTGTTCGTACGTGCTGCAAGAGCGTCACACAAGTTTTATCGTGTAAAAGGGTCAGGAAAACATCACATGAACGGCACTGGAGCGCTTTCGATATTTAACATTTTCAAATCTGTAAAAGAGTCACGCTCGCATGACATGTTCGAAGAATACATGACGTATGGCTACGAAGATGGAATTTACCAAACATTTATGGGCCCATTTACTCAAGTGAAAGTTGTAGACCCAGATGCAATCAAAAAAATTGTACTAGATACTACAACGTTCCCAAAACACCCAATGTTGATCAATCAAAACCCAAGTTCGCTACTCGCCAAATTCCAAGGTAAAAACATTGTCTTCACCGAAGGTCAAGATTGGAAATCGCAAAGACACGTTGTCAATCCCGCATTCTATAACATTGAAATTTTCTATCCACTCTTTTTCGACCTCACTAACAAGTTAATGGACAGATGGGCAAGCATTGTCGACAAGAACAATGGTCCGACTTCCATTACAGTCATGCCAGAAATGACCAACTTTACTATTGACGCACTCGGTAGTGCAGTATTTGGAATCGACTTTGATGCAATCAATGGAAACTTGTCTCACATTGTCGAGAGTTACGACTTTCTAATGGGTGCCATTCAGCAAGTATCACGATTGATTTTCCCATTCATCAACAAACTACCAACGCAATACAATAGACAAATGGAACATCACTTGAAACAATACGATGATATGATTTACAAATTAATCGAAGAAGCACGCAGTCGGAAAGAAGATTCAGAAAAAGCAAAAACGTTACTAGATATGATGATTCAATCAGAAGAAGGTATATTTGATAACAAAATTCTTCGTGATAACTGTTCTGTCTTTTTCGTTGCAGGACATGAAACAACTGCCAGTGCTCTTGGTTTTGCACTTTATACAATTGCTAAAGATCAACGAGTACAAGATAAAATTGTTGCAGAAATTGAACAAGTTACAGGTATGAAAGAATCTCCAACGTACGAGCAAATTAACTCTATGGAGTACTTGAGTTGTGTGATCAAAGAGTATATGCGTTTGTATCCGAGTATTGGTTCCATTCCTATGAAGATGGCAGCAAAAGATACTGAATTGTGTGGCTATTTTATTCCAAAGGGAACTATGATCACCATGGACACGTATAGTTTGCATCATTCAGAGAAAGTGTATGGTCCAACAGTTGAAGAGTTTAGACCAGAACGTTGGCAAAGAGAAGAAGCGAAATCAATTCACAAGTTTGCTTATATGCCGTTTTCGGCTGGTCAACGAGTTTGTGTTGGCAATAACTTTTCTCTGTTGGAACAAAAGATCTTCTTGGTTCGTTTGCTGCAACGTTTCTCGATATCGTTGGAGAAAGGATACAAACTATCGTTCAACAAGGAACATATTGCTGTAAATCATCCAGAGAAGAGTTTTGCTGTCGTGGTGACGCCAAGAAGTTAATAAACAGTGGCATTACTTTACAGTTATTGTAAGAATCCGCTCGTGCGGGTGTTATGTAGCGGAGCCACCAAAACGACCAACAATTTTCAAATAATGTTGGCATTGCTTATTGTTCTCGCGCTTGTGTTGCTTGTAGCATTCGTGTTTGTACGTGCTGCAAGAGTGCCACACAAGTTTTATCGTGTAAAAGGGTCAGGAAAACATCACATGAACGGCACTGGAGTGCTTTCGCTCTTTAACATTTTCAAAAAGCCCAAAGAGTCACGCTCGCAGGTCATGTTTGAAGAATACTTGCAGTACGGGTACGAAGATGGAATTTACCAAACATTTTTGGGTCCTTATACTCAGTTGAAGGTTGTAGACCCAGATGCAATCAAAAAAATTGTACTGGACACTATAACGTTCCCAAAACATCCAATAATGATCGATCAAAATCCAAGCTCACTATTAGCCAAATTCATTGGCAAAAACATTGTCTTCACCGAAGGACAAGATTGGAAAGCACAAAGACATGTTGTTAACCCCGCATTCTACAACGTTGAAATTTTCTATCCACTCTTTCTTAACCTCACTAACAAGTTAATGGACAGGTGGGCGAGTATTGTCAACAAGAACAATGGTTCAACTTCCATTGCAGTTATGCCGGAAATGACCAACTTTACCATTGACGCACTCGGTAGTGCAGTATTCGGAATCGACTTTGATGCAATCAATGGAAACTTGTCTCACATTGTCGAGAGTTATGACTTTCTACTGGAGGCCATTCAGCAAGTACAAAGAATGATTTTCCCATTCCTCAACACATTACCAACGCAGTACAACAGAAAAATGGAACATCACTTAAAACACTATGACGATATGATTTACAAATTAATCGATGAAGCTCGAAATCGCAAAGAAGATCCAGAAAGAGCAAAAACGTTACTAGACATGATGATAGAGTCAGAAGGTGTTTTTGATAACAAAATTCTTCGTGATAACTGTTCCGTCTTTTTCGTTGCAGGACATGAAACAACTGCCAGTGCTCTTGGTTTTGCATTTTACACAGTTGCTAAAGATCAACGAGTACAAGCTAAACTTGTTGCAGAAATCGAACAAGTGATAGGTATGAAAGAAAATCCAACGTATGAGCAAATTAACTCTATGGAGTACTTGAGTTGTGTGATCAAAGAGTATATGCGTTTGTACCCAAGTGTTGCTGCTATTCCTATGAAGATGGCAGCAAAAGATACTGAATTGTGTGGCTATTTTATTCCAAAGGGAACTATGATCACCATGGACACGTATAGTTTGCATCATTCAGAGAAAGTGTATGGTCCAACAGTTGAAGAGTTTAGACCAGAACGTTGGCAAGGAGAAGAAGCGAAATCGATTCACAAGTTTGCGTATATTCCATTCTCAGCTGGTCAACGAGTTTGTGTTGGAAATAACTTTTCTCTGTTGGAACAAAAGATCTTCTTGGTTCGTTTGCTGCAGCGTTTCTCGATATCATTGGAGAAAGGATACAAACTATCGTTCAACAAGGAGCATAACGCTGTAAATCATCCAGAGAAGAGTTTTGCTGTTGTGGTGACTCCAAGAAGTTAATAAAGTGTTGCTTACAATTCAAACAAATGAAAGGTGACACTGTTTCGTTCTTGTTCGCAGACCACAACAACCTAACAGTGCTTGAAACGCTTAGAAAATATCTAAGCACAGTAATAACTAAAAAGAAGCGCGTATGGAGAGGCAACGTAGTCGCGATAGCTAGAGAAGATAAACTGAGAGATAGCGTAATCCTCCTCAACGTCTTTACACAAACAATTACTAAAACAATATTATGTGACGGTCTAATTGATGAAATGATACTATGCAAGGAGACCACATTGGGAATAACAGAAGTCTCACAATTACGCGATGGAACCCTTGTCGTTTTGACAACAACACCCAACTTTTACGTGTACAAAGAAACCATGAGAAAAATCCCACTAAAGACCTCGAGCAACAAAAAAGAACTTGATTCCCCCACTTGTTTAACACAATTGTCAAATGGTTGGGTAGCCATGGGAACACAGTACAGTGTTCTTGTGTTCAATACAAATTGGAGAATCGAGTACGTATTAGAAGCAGAAAACTGTAAATGCATTGCAGAAACATTTGATGGTCGTCTCGTCTCTGGTGGTACACAAGCAAAAGTTTGGAAAAATTTTAAACTTGAGCAGCAAAGCACAGGAAATTCATGGCGTAGAGTATGGGAGTATCAACCAGGAATAATGTTACTACAAGATGAAATCGGTACATCCGTACATCTTTGGGATTTGCAAACCAATAAGCTAACATTACTTACTTTTCCAGGAATTGAAAGAGCTACCATGTTTAGTGGTTGTGGAACAATATTTGGTATTTATGGTAACATTTTACGAGATATTAAAACGGAAAAAGAGGTAGATCTTGGCACAGGAAATAAATTGTCAACGTATTGGCGTGGTGCAATGTGCCAAGTTGAACCTGGTGTAGTTGCATGGCCAGGACCTGATCATATCATAGTGTATGATACTAGAATTGAGAAAGTTGTTCATCGATACGAGTTTGACAGGAGTAGAGTAGCTAGATGGTATGTACTAGAATAAAATGGCACAACTAAGCATCTTGTAACAAAATCACGCTGATATCTGTTAGATGGACGTAATAATATATTTTGGATTTTAACTCTCAAAATATTACAGCATCACACAAACAGATTCAGCGATTAAAAGCATTTAGCAGTTCGTTACGGCTGTTGATGACATTGGCAGAATTTAAATTTGTTTATTACATCTCACGTGTTACAGCAGCTACCTCGGCCTGCAATTGTTTGATCATGTATGAATATTTCTCAGATTGTGCTTTCTTCTCTTCCAATTGTTGTCTATAATAATTCTGCATGTTTGTGTCAGTTTCCATGCTAACTCTTTTTTCTAATTCCTCTGTTTCCACAATAATACTCCCGGCTGTTAATTGAATAGAACTAACTCTGTCTTGTAGTTCTTTTAAAACTTGTTCCAACTCTTGTTTTCTTGCCATCACTTCTTCTAACTCGTTTGAAACGAGTTCGTATTTTTTCTTCAAAACATATTGCATCTTGTACGTTTGTTCTAGTTCTTTTTTCTTATGGTTCAGTTCTGACAACATTTCCGTTTTTGCTTCTTGTGTTGCCTCTGTCCTAAGCTGTTGTTCGATGTTGGTAATTCCTGACTCGTGTCCTCCGAGCATAAGCTCCATAGAACTCAATTCATCTTGTACCCTCTTTCTTTGTAGTTCTAACTCTGCGATGCAATGCTGCATGTGTAGTTCTTTTAGTTTACAAATAACCTAACAACGAAGTTTGTGGTGCATTGTTTTCTCACAAGAAAAGAGCAAAAGCATTGTTGTTAAATTAATTTATTGTCACTATGGAACATCTGATTTGATAGATGTGAGGGAAGATCTATTCCCGGTTCTCCTTGGTTTTCCACCTTTTCTTCCAGATGACGAAATTGTAGAAATGTTGTCGTCATCCATAATATTTCTTCGGTGCTCTTCTCCATTTGACCGTAGGTAGTCATCTAACAAATCACTATCATACTTAGTTCCAGATTCTATCGCGTTATTTAATGCACTTGTAAATCCTTGTGGTATAACAGTAGACCTCGCAACACTTCGAATACTCCTACGCATTGACGTATCTGCAAATTCATCTGCTGTTGCATTTCTGATAATTACGGCTACTTCTTCTATCGTTCCTCTTCTATCAATAACTTTCTTTATCGAGTCAATTTCACCTCTCAAGTGAGTAATGGTGTCTCTGTTCTTTTCGAATTGAGCAGTAAATTCTGATTTCATAATTTCCGCTTCTTCGTGGTATCGTGAGTACTTGTCATTAATATCAGAAACATTCTTCAGTTCATTCTTTGTTTCTCGTAAAGAATTTTTCATCTTTTGTAAATCTGTCGCGAATACATCTGCCTGTTGCATCAGTAATTCTTTGTCGCGTAGTATTCCTTGTTTGATATCAGCCAACTCTCGTTTCTTATCTTGTAATTCGGTCACCATGGTTATCGATGGCTTTTCTGTTCGTTTTTCGTTCTCCAGTGCGACTTGTAAATTGTTATTCTCTTGCGTTAGACCATTCAGTCGTTTTTCTAGATTGGAGATAGCATTTTCGCGATCTCGATTTTCATCAATCATTGCTTGCTGCAAACTAGTGTTCTTTTTCGATAAATCCTCAATCTTTCGTTTCGCGTCTCGTAACTCTGTTAGCGTTCCGTCTAACTGATCCGATAATTCTCGATCTCTAATACTAGCGTTACTAATATCATTTTCCAATCGTTTTAATTTTTCATTCTCTTCTCGTAACACGCGTACAGTTTCTTCCAAATTCAAACTATCTGCATCTAAGAATTCGATTTCTTTTCGTAGTTCTTCATTCTGGTCTCGTAATTGATCTGCTTCGTGTCGTACTTTTTGTAGTGTATCATCGATCGTAGCTGCATCTTGTTCGAGTCTATGATTATCATCTATTAATAACTTATTTTCTCCGATCAATCGTTCAATTTCTCGTTGATGAACTGCAGCTGCTCCTGTTTCTTGACTACGTGCATGTTCTAGTGTCTTTATACGTTCTTCACGTTGTTGATCATGAATTACATTTTCTTCTAGGATCGAGTTCAACTCTGCGTTTTTATCTTCTTGGAGTTTGATTGCACGTTTTAGTTCTGCAATTTTTCTGTCTTGGTCTGCGAGTTCGTCCTGCAAGGAACGTATACGTACACGATCTGCTTCTGCTTCTTTTAGTAGCATATCATTCTCTTCATTTCGAATATCAGCAGAATTGAGTTGTGTTTTGAGTTTTGCATTTGCATTTTCCAACTTTCGTGAACGGTCTTCCAAATCGGAAACATCTTGGCGTAATTGTTCAATCGTCAACGCTGATGCTTCAATCTGTGATCGATTCTGTTTCAATTCGGCATCTGCGCGTTTATAGTCGTTCAACGTTCGATCTTTCTCTGTTTGTACCTGTTTTATCAGCACTTCTTGCTCTTGTGCGAGATTACTCAAGTGATTCAACTCATCTTCTAACGATTTGTTTCGATCATTAGCTTCTTTTAGTAGTTTCTTTTGTGCTGCCAAATCTCTATCCATAATACGTAGCTGTTCATTTGCTGCAGTTTCATGAGATGCGTGAATCGCTTCTTCGCGTTCGATGGCAACTTTTTCTGCGTTTCTACGATCTTCTTCATGTTGCACTTGTGCTTCATGCAACGCTGTTGACAATTTGTTCACTTTTGCTTCACTTTCATTCAATTTTCTCTTCAAGTCACCATTTCTTATTTTTAAATCTTCTACTTCATCTATCGCCAAAATGGAATTATTTTTCAGTTGATTATTCTCTCCTGCAAGTCGTTTGTTATCATGTCCAAGTCGTCCTACATCTTCTTTTAAGGATCGAATCAATAAATCGTCTTCCTCAATTCTTCGAATCATATCTTCTCTTTCTTGTGCCAATGTTCTTACTTTTTCTTTTTCATCACGAAGAGATTTTTCTTGATATTGTTTCTCTTTTTGTCGTTGCTCAGCCGCAGAGCGTTCTCTTGCTTGTGCATCAAACAATTGTGTTTCCAAATCTTGTCGATCGGCTAATAGTCGCTCATTGGCAAGTTTTTCTGACAAGCAATGGTCTCTATCTTCTTTTGCTTTTACTGCCAACTCTTCTGCTCGTTTTTGTTCTTTGTTGACAAGAGCACGTAGAGAATCAGAATCTTTTCTAGATTCTTCTAATAGATTTTCCGTATTGATTAGTTCTCTTTCTTTTCGCTCTAGTGCGTCGCTCAAACGTTTTATGGCTTGTTCGCGACTTGAATCGGCTTGAATTGAGGTATCAGACATTTCCAACATTTGCCTTTCTAAGTCAATTTCGCGTGCTTTGCTTTCTTCGAATAACTCGTTAAGTTGGTTGTTCTTACGCTTCTCTTGATCTAGTTTTTGTTGCAGTAGTGCTTGACCGAGTCCTAGTTCGTCTATCCGTTCAAGTAACCTCGCTTCAACATCTTTTAGTGACTCTTCTGCGGCATCTCTCTCACGCAGCGCTTCTGATGCTGCCGATCGCGCTGCAGCAACATCTTTTCGAGTTATATCAGCTGCCACTCTCAATTCATGGTTCTCTCGATTGACATCACTCAATTCATTCAACTGTGCACTCATAGAACTAATTTGTAAATCCTTATCAGCTAATTGTTGTTCTAATCTCGCTATAGATTGTTTCGCTTGTTCGAGTTTCTGATGTACAAGTTTGTTCTCCAAGTTCAAACCATCACACTCTTCTCGGTACAAAACTTTCAAATCTTCCAACGCTGCTTCTAAAATCTTTACACCTCTACGCAAACCTTTAACATTGTCTTTGGAAAGTGATAGTATTCTATTTGTATCAAACGAAGAATCTACACTTCGTGTAGGTGAACGTTCCGGTAGGCCTTTCAGTAAATCAATGACGTTGTGAAGGTTTGATACTTCTTTGGCGATTTGGTCAACGTCAAAGACTAAATTATCATAGACTCGTCGTACTTCTTCATTGTTATCTTCGAACCGTGATAATTCTGATTTTAAATGAGCAAGCTCTCGTTGTTGTTCGAGTATGATATCCTGCTTTTCTTTGACGCTCTTTGCGGCGTCTTTCTTTTGCACTTGAGCGTTGTTTTGTACGTTTTCCAAATCACTACGAATAAGTTCGTTCTCCTCCCGAAGTTTTGACAACTCGATTTGCAAAACATGATTTCTACGTTTCTCTTCGCGGAGTTCACCTGTGTTGCTCGATCCACGCTCTTGAGCATTCAAAATCTCACGCTGCAAATCAGAAATCTTATCCGTAAGTGCTGTGTTTTCTGCCAATTGCTGTTGTATTGTTGCTTCTAGACTCTTTTGTGTTTCTGTGAGTTTCGCAATAATTCTATTCATTCTCTCTGACTCTTTTACGTTTACTTCGGCAGCACCTTCTAATACATCCAGTTGTGAAATCAATTGTCTATTCTCATCAGCAAGTTTGTGTGAGTCAGCTTTTTGTCTCGCGATTAACTGATCTTTTTCGCGACACTCTTGCCGCAATGAATTGTTATGTTCGTGCAAATGTGAAACATTTTCTCGACTTTGTAGTAATTCTGAATCTAAATCACGATTCAAGTTCATGTACTCTTGAATTTGTTTCTTGAGGTCTCGTACAATTTTCTCTTTCCATTCATCGATGCCAATAGCAGCCCATTGCAACGTGAGTTTTTGTTTATCGTGTTCTGGCGCCAAACTATTTATGTGGTCTTTTAGAACTCGGTATAACTTTTGCGCACTTGTTTCTAGTTGCTTAATGCGCAGTGCTTGTCGAACAAGCTTGTCTAATGCATTAGATTTGAATTGTTGCGATTGAGACATGATAGCGTGAATAGCAGACGACAATCGACGTAACTCATCTTCATGGTTATCTCTTTCTCTTGCTGCTGCATCGGCTGCTGTTTCCGCTTCTCGTCTATACTTGTTCTGTGTGTTTTTCAAACTTGCAATGTCTTCTCGTTGTATTTGATTTTCTTGCTGCAACTCACGAAGTGTGTATTCTGAATCCTGTAACTGTTCTCTTGCTCGAGCAAGATTTGCAGACAACTGCTCAAACTCTCCCGAAAAAGCAGATTTTTCTTTGGACAAACGAGTATTTTCATTCTTTAGGCTATCAATTGTAGCATTGCACTGATCAACAGTATCCAAATGTTGCATAATAGCTCGCTCTGCATTTGCTGTGCTTTGTTGCAAAGCTCGCAATCGTTGGTGTATTGTGCTCCTAGACCTGCGTGAATCATCATCAGCACCCTCTACCAGGCTCTGTTTTGATGTTTGTAATAGCGGTAAATGATCTACTGAATTCTCTTTCGAACCAAACGATCTTGCGTACTCTTCATAAATTTTGCTAACATCATTTGATGCAGCGTCTATTATGCGATTGAGATTCGCGATGCGATCGGCACGACGATCAAGTTCATCCAAATGATTTTGTCGCTCATCTTGATTGTACTGATTTCGTCGGAGTTCATCCATTTCTTTCCTCAATTTTAGATTTTGAGATTGCAAATTAGATGCCGCAGCTGCATTTTGCTCTAGTTGCATCTCTAACGCTTCTATCTCTCTATCCAATTTAGAGTTCTCCATTTTTAATCTTGATATGTCTTGTGACGCTGTATCAAATTGTTTCTGCCGATCTTCCAGCTTTTTCAGTAACGAACTACGATTACTATTTGCTTCATCCGTTGTTATCGAAAACTTTTCATTAATTTGATCTCTCTCTGCTCGCAACTGATTATATTCTTGATCTATCGTCTGTAACTCTTGCCGTAGTGAGTCTTCATTTAGTTTCAGCTGATGATTCTCTCTACGCAAATTCTTTACATCTTTTTCCAAGTTGGTCACATCATCTCGGAACATTCGGATCATTGTTTCGTTATTTTCCAATAACTTTTGTTGTTCCATCATTTCCGAACGAGCAACATCTGTTCTCTCTTTTTCTTCGCGAACGAATCGTTTCTGGTTGTTTACTTCTCGACCCAGTGACACGAGTTGCTCCTCTAGTGATCGAGTATTGGAGTGTAGCTCTTCTATGACTCTCTCTAGTGCATTGCTACGTTCTTTTTCCTCTTTTAAGAGTTTACTTGTTACACCTAGCTCACGTTCCATACTTAGACTCTGTTCTTCCATACTTCTTCTCGAGTGGTGAAGCACTTCATTACTTTCTCGCAACTCGTTTACTTGTTTGGTTAGGTCATTGAGTGCATTTTGCCTCTTGTTTGACTCGGACTCTCTCAACTTGCTGACGTATGCTTCATTAGTCCGGCGAATCTCTTCCAACTCATCTGAAAGATTTGTATTTGCCAAAATGAGTCTATGATTCTCTGTTGCCAATCTTTTTGCTTCTCTACTTGACTTTTCGACGTCATCACGCATAATAGACAATGCCGCCTCATTTGCCTCGTACAACTCTTTGTACTCGTTCAACGAATCTATAGTTGCCTTTTGTTCTTGCAATCTCTGCTTTAGCGCTGCAATTTGCGAGTTAAGGATTTCGTTTTCATGTAGTAACGACGCTCTATCATCCTCTATCGATTTCGACTTGCCTCGCTTGTTCATTTCACTTTGTAACTCGTTCAGTAGAGAGTCTGAACGATCTTGCGCAATGTTATATTCTCGTTTCAGCGAATCGAGATCTTGATTGAGTTTCCGAATCTCTGCCGCTTGTCTTTCTGTTTTATCTCTCAGATTCGTCGCCAAATTAACACTAGAGTCTAGCGAGGATTGTGTATCATCAAGTTCCAACTGCAACTGTGCTCTCTGTTCCTTTTCTTCGCGTAACAATCGCTTTATATTCCGAAGCTCATTTGAGGGACTCCTAGACAACTCCTCAGCGTTCTTCAATCGCATGTTCTCATTAGTCAACTGTTTCACTTCCAAATCTAACTGTTGTGTATCTTCCGTAAGTGAATTGATTGTTGATTCGTTGTTCGTAACAATACGACGTAATTCTGATACTTCATCATTTAGTGTCGAAATTGTCTCCTCCTGAGCAATCATAGAACTCTCCAAATGATCACGAGAACGACGATTAACATTCTTTAGCGCTTGTTCCAAATCAGAATTACTTGATCGAAGCATGTCTGCTTCATTCTGTTCTCTTTGTAACTTATCTTTCAAGTGAGGAACTTCTCGCAACTTTTCTAAACAAACATCGAGTAGAATCTTCAAATTGGTTTTTGCTGTTTTTGTAATTCGCAGATTTTTTCGCATGCCAGATTCTTTTCCTCGCGGAGAGGGTGATAACGCATTCATTGACGATGTAGGTGACAGTGGAGGTCGGATCACGAGTAAGTTCTTCTTTTCTAGAATTAAAGATTCTAAATCGACCAATTCTCCCGCTAACGCTTCTGCATCTGATCTCATACGATTAAGTGCATTCTCTTGTTCTTGCTCTTCCAACTCCAACTTTAGAATTATTGATTTGAGTTCTGCTATTTCTCTTGTTTGAGAGCTAATAAGATTCTGCTTCTCTTTTAGTCTAGATTCAAAATCACGTATTTCCTCGAAACGTCTGTGATCGTTTTCCAATTGTTCTTGCATTTCTGCGTTCACGCGACGTTGTTCTTCAAGTTCATTTAATACATTTTCGAGTTCATTCCTGGTACGACTATCATCTCTTTTCGCGCGTAGTTCTTCTAGTTGGTTTTTGAGCGAACGATTTTCTTTGTCAATATCTTCCAGTTGTCTGTTAAGTTTTGTGTTTTCATTCATGTGTTTTGTGCGTTGTTGTCGCATTTCTTTCTCTACGCTTCGTTTCTCGTCAGATAATTTATCTTGCTTCGTTTGTGCTTCTTCCAACTCTTTTTTCAGCTGTTGTATTTGCTCTGTAGTAGGCCCAGTCTTCGTCTTGGTAGATTTCAGTCTTCGAATTTCATTATCTCGTTTTTCGACGTCCGCGCGTAATTCGGCAATAATTGCATCGTTTTGATCTAACAATCTACTCCACTCTTCGCCATCCTTTTCGACTTTTTCGAGTTTCTTTTTCAAGTCTTTAATAAAGTCTTCCAAGTGGTTTGTTTTCACACGCATGTCCTCTTCTACATTTGCTTTGTCATCCTCTAGTTCTCGTATTTTGCGTTGCAGTTCTGCTTCTTGCTTTTTCGCTCTGTCCAAGGTCTGTTGCAACTTGTCATTGTTTGATTTCAAATCAACCACAGTTTCTTGTAACTCTTCCAAATCTTTGTTTGATTGAGTGAGCTTTGACTTTGTATCAAGCAATTCTTTGCGTAGTACTTCTTTTGACTTCTCAACATCAGCTAATATCTTTCTAGAGTTTTCTGCTACTCCATCGAGCTGCTTGACATCTTTCAATCTATAACTCAACTCAGCATTCTCTTTTTCTAGTTGCCTAATCCTCGCATTTGCATCTGCTAATATCTTTTCAAGTTCAGATCGTTCGCTTTCCATCAAATCAATTTGTTTTTCTTTCTCTTGTATAGTTTTTCGACTGTCTTCGACTCTCTTTTTCAGGAAGTGAGAAGGTGTTTGTGACTCAAAACTATCTCGAAGTGTGGTTAACTCATTCTCAAGCGATTTTACTTTATCTTGTTCGATCTTTAGTCTATCCTCAAGTAATTTGAAGTCATCGCGGGCTGGCTTTTTTGGTGTAGAAGTTTTTCTTAGCGTTTCAATCTCATACTGCAACGATTTCACTTGCGATGCTAATTCTTCATTTTCTTGTTGCAAATCTTGCTCAAGAGTACCACGCTCTTTGGAGTTGCTATATTTTTGTAGCTTTCTGATTTTTTCGTCTAAAGCTCCAAGTTTTCGTATTTGAGCTTCAATATGGTTTTGGAGTTTAATATCGGCATCGTGTAACTCGTCATTTTCTTGGCCTGTGTCTCGTCGAAGAGGTTTGCGAGGCGTCATCGAGATGTATTTTTCCCTCAGCGATGTAATATTGTCATTTTGTCCATCGACTGTTTCTTTAGTTGCATTTATCGCGTGCTCAATCATTCGTGACTGCGCTTGCTACTATAGTTAGTAAGTAGAATTACACCCGTACCCTTAGCATATTTACTAGTGCCTTTAGTAGATCATTTTCTTGTTTCATGTCTCTGACTTGAGCTTGTACAGCTCTTAAATCTTGTGCCTGATTCGGTGCCAATCCCACGCCACCCATCTTATGCTTGAGCGCAGCATTTTCCTATATTTGAATTAATAATTTAGATAGCTCGTACTGATTGCGTGGCTAATAGCACAGCTGTTATTTGAGTGTTAATTTGCTCCAATTCATTGTTTCGATTTTCGAGCTCAGAGTCTGTAGTTGCACCTTGTCTGATCCCACGCGGATGCGAAACTCTATCATCCATTCCTAAGCTGCTTGGAACGTAACAGCTTTAAAAACCGCGCAAGTTGTTCCTGGTACAAAATTGTTATCAACTAGAGTAAAATAGTATTTATTGGGAACCAACAAAGGCTACCAACATGTGTCAATAAAAATACTGTCATTCTGGATCTGTGAAAGTGGGGTATCCTCGTCAAACTCTTCCTGTTTGAAATCTTCTTGTGCTTCATCTGCGACTGGTAGTATGCTTAGGTCTGGAATTATTACTCTACCGCAGTCGACTTGTTGAAAAGTGGCGATAATCTCTTTCAGTTCATCATCATCTATTTGGAGTTTTTCTTTTTTCTTGTTTTCCAACGCTTGTATGAGCTTTTCGCGTTTAATTGGTAGACCTTGTGACAGCAAGTTCTCATTGAAATGTTCTTCGACATCAGCTACTGCTCCACGTTGAGCAAGTGAGAAAAAGACTCTTTCTGTAGTGTTCGCCAACGTGACTTTGCCGTGAATATCCATAGAGTGTGTTTGGACGACTCCTGCCAAGATCAAATCTTCATTAGCCACGCCGTCTGGCAGGTTTGCAAAATCTTTGGCAGCGTGAAACACTTTTATGGCTATCTCGTAGGCCGACAAGTGTGTAGAGATGAGCGCGATTTGACCGTTGTGCGTTTTTGTGTGGCATCTAGGGTCTTTAGACTTGAGAATGCTCATCTCAAAGTTTCTCCTGCCACCCACGCTGGGTAGGCAAGGCACCAAAGCATCAAGCTTTGGATGATAAGCTTCTAGGTACATTGTGACTGTCTCGTACTCGCAAATGTTCTCCGCTCTTATCTTGAATGCCTTAGTTGTGGTACGATACTTCTTGAGTCCTGTACGACCCTTCTTAACGTTGTTTTTTCTTACATAGTCGCCATTGTCGGAAGCGTTAATGTAAGACTCTGTTCGTGCTGATGATACCATTGTTTTGTTTCTTTCATGGAAGGATACGCGAGTGTACGCTTAAGTACATAATACAAGACCAGGCTCGACCAGCCTTGTCTTCAACAGGTTTTTTGCATTATTTAGTGGTTGGCTGTTTGGTTGTAAGATAGTTGACCAAAAACCGTTCAAACTTTTGATACACTTTCAAAGTGGTGACGTCAAAGATTCTCGACGGTACTTAACAACTGTGCCTGCGCGACATAACTATTTGTACAACAGTAAAATTGGAGCTACAAATATATAATTTTTATGTATATCCTATCCTATTATCTTATCGGTGTGTTTTACTTTGTTATTTACAGCGAGGGATTGCGATTTGCGAATGTGTAGTCTTTGTGCGCTCTAATCAGAATATATATCGCTAATATTACTCCTGGTAGCCAAAGTAACAAAGTCAAAATAATTAATGCTCCTAGCTGCAATAAAAACAGATATCCAGCTCCTACACCAGCAGGTCCAATACTTTGACGTGACTGTATGATAAAGACTACTAGAGGTGGGCAAAGAAAGCACACCATAATACCTACTAACCACTGCACGCCATTCGGTTGGTTTTCCAGACCCATGGTTGTGTGGAGTAGGAGCGAAAAGACAAATTTAGATTTGCTAGCAGTTTAGCGTACCAGGGTTTAGTTAGATGCCATTTAGCTATTCTTTGAGTTCTAGAACCTTCAAGCGGACAAGAATGTGCGCATGCGTTCGAAACTGCAACATACCCATTTTCCGCTACCCATTTGTAAGTAAAGCAATAGTACACAGTATGGATTTTCATCTACATGGCTCCAGACGCAAGAATTGTTTCCTTTCATCTAGTACGCAAGCAATGGGTAACTTGTGGTGGGACATGAATGATATTAATTGGAATACTCGTGCGTATTCGGCATGGGGAGCATATGGTCAAGTCAAGCTTGCCAATGTGTTGTTCATAAAGGGATTGCAGAAACGTTTGATCTCATCAGAGCAGGGAAAGCAAATGCTAGCTATGTGCGTTGATCCAAAGTGTCCAAATGCAAAAGCCAATGACGAGAGCGAAATTCAAAAAGCTTTGGAAACAAAGTGAAACGCTCACAAAAACAAGTTTTCCATTTTAAAGATTACCTGTTTATTCTCTCAATTTTTTCATTAGCTTTTGCACTTCCTTATCGTTTTTGTCTACTCGTACATCTGCTAGCATCATCTCTGCTATTTCCGTATTGTATATTTCAACAGCTATTGCTAGTGGTCTATAGCGATCAAAGGCTAGGTTGACTCTTTTGTCTTGCAGTAAAAGTTTAGTGATCTGCGTGAACCCATACTGAGCTGCAAAGAGAATAGCTGAGTTTTCATTTCCTGAAGCACTAACGCCAGCATCTATCAACACTTTTACTGCTTCAATATCTCCTCGTTCAACCATGGTAATCAACATGCTTTCAAGAACAGATTCTTCCATGTCATCAACCATAAGCACCACTATATCAAACAATCTCTCATTCAACATCTTTTGGAAATATCTATTCTTATCTTGGGAACTTGTTCCTTTTCTTTTGATGATCATTTTTATCTTTTCAGAATTTTTTGTCATAATCGCAGTAGATAAAAGGTCAAAGTAGTCAATGTGGTCTTGATTCGGTAAATCTATTAACAATTGCAACATCTCTAGACTTCCTGATGTCACGGCCATCGTTAGAGCATGGTACAACGATTGTGTGTTGAACCTGGGATGTTTCACTAATAGTTTTGCAACTTCCATGTGATTGAATCCTGCGACTAGTATCAATGGAAAGTTCTCTTGCACAGATGGATTTACATTCTCGTTTTTTAATAATAAATCTACTAGTTCGACGTCACCCATGATAGAGCCGACACGTAGTATAATGTTGTTATGTACAGTAGGATCTGCTCGACTATCATCAAGCAGTAGTTTTACACATTCCATAGATTCACCATTGAGTTTGAACAAACTGTCGTCTGTTACGCATTCAAGTATTTGTGTGATGTTGTCGAACGGATAGGTATAGTCATACTTTAAAAATAATTTTAGGAGGTGCGTGAACGAGTCTACAAGTCCTTTTCCCGATTTTTTAACCATGCCATCTTCAGTGGTTTTAAATACTTGATTTAAAATGAATTTGAAGTTGTTTGCGCTTGCGAATTCTTGTACAATAGCGCTCTGCAAAGCATGGGATACAGATAACAGGGATATTAGTTGTGGTACTGGTACGTATGCTGCAATGTGTGGCCACACGTCTATTGGTAGTTCTAATTCGTTTTGCATCGGTGTTTTCTTCGTTGTATATTCTCTAGTATGTCGTGTTGTTGTTACGAATCTTTTTTGCATGGTTGCGTCACCAATTCGAAGCTTTTACAACTCGCTAGTTGGCAAAAAATAAAACGAAGTATCAGTAAGCGTTCATAGTTAATTTACATTCGATCACTATGTTTCAGTAATTGGCGTAAATAGTTTTCATCATTAAAATTCGTTTAAATCAGCTAGTAAGGTTGATTGTTCTTCTTTACACTAAACCTGTCTATTATTATGGTCAAAGCTCTCGTCAACCAAGAAAAATATGCAAAGACGCATAGTACCAGTAACTAAATTGCCTATTGGCGATAATCTGAACATAGACTTTGCAGCAATACCTGTACGCAAAATACATGTCTTTCGTGACACCACATTATATCTTTTGACTGGTATTTAATCGGTTAAATTCTCACACTTAAGAATATGACGAACTGTATTCACTTTCTGACATTAAGGCATACCCAACAACGTTTAATAACAACCGACTTGAACCAGTACGTGTACATATACCAGACGATGAAAAAATTCAATTTTTCGAGAGCGGAAGAGGGCATTGCCTCGTGGTAACGAAACAAACCAACAGTGTATACGGATGGGGCGAAAATACGTGTAAAGAAATCGCATTAGAAGAACGATCTTACGCAGAACCAACACTTATACCAAAATCAAAACTAAAGCACGAATTCGTGAAAAAAATTCGTGCTGGTGTAAACTTTAGTATCTTTTTGACACAAAACAAACTTTTGGGTTGTGGGTGGAATATATTTAGTCCTCTGGGTAACATTGGTAAAACAGTTGTAGGGATGACCGAATTACCAATAACGTTTAATCGAGAATCACCTATCAAAAAGATTTACTGTGGGTACGCGTTTACGTTAGCGTTACTAGAAAATGGAAAAGTATTCGGAACAGGTGATAATGATTATGGACAATTGGGAACAGAAAGTGCAAAACGTGTTGAAGATTGGATTCAAATAACAACATTACCACACCCAATTACGAAAATATCAACAGGACAATTTTACAGTTATTTTACAACTATTCATGGAGATATTTACGCATGTGGATTGAACAATTCAAACATGGTTAGCGCAGAAACCAGTTCCGATATATTTAATCCTATTTTGATCGACAAAACGAATATCAAGAAAATTGCATGTGGAGATTTCTTTTGCTTTTTACAAAGAAAAGATGATTTGATTTATAAAATTGGATCAGGAGGCGAGTTAACGATCCCAGCGGCTACAAATGACGAAAAAGTCATCAATGGACAAAAGATTGTTTCACAGTTATTGAATCCAGCACCATTGTTTGGAAATTTTACTAATTCAAAGTTGAAGATTGCTGTTGGTTCGAGTACGGTGATCTTATATGCAGTTCCTAAAGAAACTATGGCAAGACACTTTATGTTTAGTTTTTCAAAAATAGCCGATACAATTAGCGATGTAACAATATTTTGTTAAATTACTTTATGTAACAATTTGCTTTGTTCTATTACCCACTCTATTTGGTTTTCTGGTAACTCTTCTTGAGGTGGTTGCGCTTTTGATCTTTCTTGGCGTAACGTTCTTACACGCAAACACTTTTCGCTTGTAGCGTCTCTCAGTTGGGTATTGCCCAAGTTATGGTATACTTTGGCTTGCAAGAGTAAACATGTTTCTATTTGTTCCAAATCTTGAATAGTTGTATACTCTTCAATTGCTTGTTCAAGCTCAGCGATTGTGTCTTCGTTATTTTCATGCGTTTTAGCAATGACCAAGTGCAAGTATCCTTTATCTGCAGGGTGACCGTTCATTTGTACAAATTGTGATGCTTGTTTTACCAATTGTCTACTCTTTTCTACATCTTGCATCATAAACATAAGATCAGCAAGATATAATAGACACTGAGCGTGGAAGTATTCCAAACTATGTTCGGTACTGATAGAAATTCCTCTCATGAGATACTTTAGTGCATTTCCAGGAAGTTTCGATGCCTAATCGTTAATACAATGACTATGACGCTTACCATATGTATTCTTGCATTCAATAATAGATATTTTACCATCGGTGATTCTACGTGACTCTGCTCGCATAGTTCTATGCATTTGTGGGACCACTCTAGTGCCTCATGCAGCTTTCCTCTTTTTAGTGACAGTACTGCTCTCCAATACATAACATCACACTCCAAAATAACGTTATCAGAGCTTAGGTTTGATGTATCACCTCTCATATCACCAAGTCGTTTTAACAACACTGTAGCATGAGATAACGAGGCAGTACAGACGTGATATTGCAGTAGAATAAGAGTTGTACTATGAATCCAAACTGGAGTGACTCGAATGTTATCACTTTCTTTCGCCAAGTCAATAACAGAATCAATTGCCTTCTTGTACTCTCCTCTTAGAGTATCCTACGTGGTTAGTAATTCTTTTGTAACATACGTGTAAAGCCAAATTACAAGTGGCTACGATATAGTTTTCTGATGTTACATTTCCATCTATACAACGTTCATAAATTGTTGCCAAATCAGTTGCTCCAAATAAATCCCAAGTTGCAGCAGTTGTCAACAAAGCAGTATACGTTGTCGCTCTTCTTTGCGAATCAGAACTTGCGTCTCCAACGATACCAGCGTGAATGTCTCTCCAAATCGCTTGTGTAATGTCAGAAACGTCGTCACCCTTTTTCACTCGTTTCTTTGTCGCTGTCAACTTGGCATGTGCTAGTTGCGTTTGGTTCAATAGATCAGGCATGTTCAGCTCTTTTGCTCTTTCAATACACTTTTTCATTAGTGTCTCTGCTTGAGCAGGAAGTCCGTTGCGATCTGCTAGCCGGAATAAGAATGACAATGCTAACGCCAAACACTCGTGTTCATTCTTTTGATGAGCAATTCGAATGGTTTCTTGGATCGATAATAGTGCTGATTCGTAGTGTCCAAATCGGTAATGTAAACTTGCCAAGTTTAAACTTGCGTAACTTGCGATCATTCCTGTTTCTTTTTTAATTCCATAGTAGCAATAGTCAAAATACCAATGTAAATTATCCAAAGCGCCTTGCCAGTCTTTGTTTTGTATACATAGTAAGTGGTTTAGGTAGTGAAGTTTTGGTATTCCAAGTTGTGAAAGAATATTCGACGGTATCGACTTCACATCAGTTCTATTAGCAACTTTTTGCGTTAGATTATGAATTAGTACTCACGTTCAATGTCTTGTGCGACTTGGAAGATGTACTTCTCCGCCGATTTTTGATTTATCATTTGTGAGACTTCAACAGCGTCTGTTCCATCACGAAACGCAACCACTGCTTCGTATAAACGAATAACACCGTCGAATAATAGTTGATTGAAAGCCAAAACGATCTTTCTGAGGTATAATCCAAATAAACCGGTTCTATTCACGACCTCTTGCACTGCAACATTATTTTCGTGCGTTGTTTCCGATGATAAAAGTTGTCTAAACCCATCGAAACAGTCTATCAGTTCATCTGGTGAGTTAACATCT
>JAESGV010000048.1_pt1 | contig 29034 bp, 27 predicted proteins | sample 9269781 | NCBI WGS metagenome assembly JAESGV01 (sample SAMN15741586, study PRJNA653496) | algae metagenome | isolation source: Tildeniella torsiva UHER 1998/13D and co-occurring heterotrophs from... | place: Slovakia: Slovak Paradise National Park, Hrabusice, Kosice Region | collected 2000-01-01
GTCGCACCCGGGATCAAAACCGGGACAACCGCCCAACTGGTGGATGGTCACCAACGCGACTCGGGGGTGCTTCCGCGGAAGCACCCCCGAGCAGCACACTCACTCACCTATCCGCGCGGCCTCTGAGATCCGGTCGGCTCGATCCGTCGAGGTGCCCATGACCACATTCCAGCACCCGCGTCTGGCCACGACCTGCCCTGCTCGCGTTAGCGTGGGCGCCGACTCGTCGACTGGTACCCCGGCGATCGTGGGCGGTGCCCGCGGACGCACGGCTCGGGAGAACACATGGACCTGACGGTGATCGCGATTCCGGGCTTCTTCGGGTCCATGGCGTACGAGGCGCGATGGCTCCGACGACGCGCCGAACGCGAGGGCCCGTCACCCGTCGACTACGAGCGCAACGACACGATCGCCAGCCTCACCATGGGGACCGGGTCGCTCGTGATCCCGCTGGTGACCCACCGCTTGGCCCGCAACTTCGAACTGGGCCGCGGACGCTGGGCCAAGCCCCTGCTCACCGTCGGTCTGGCGGCTGCCGCGGCGACCGCGGTGGCCGACGCCGTCGCCCGCTCCTCCGAGCGCGAGGCCGGCTCGATCGAGCGCGTCGACGCCGCCGATCCGGTCGACGGGACGGCTGCAGTCGAGTCCGACGCCCCTGCGCTGACCCAGACTGCAGCGCTGACCGATGCAGCTGCGCCGGCGCCGACACGACGCAACGCAGCGGCGCGCTGGGCACGACGTGTCGGTGGTTCGACCGCCGTGGCCGCGATCGCCGCCACCGGGTTGACCGCGGCGTCCACCTGGGCGGCACGAGCCTCCGCGCAGCGCCTCTTCCGCCGCCGGGTGCTGCCCGACTGGGGCGGGGGCCCCGTCGCCCTGGGCGCCGCGATCCTCGGCTGGGACTTCATCTACTACTGGAACCACCGGCTCCAGCACGAGAGCCGGGTGATGTGGGCGATCCACGTCGTGCACCACTCGAGCGAGCGCTACAACCTGTCGACCGCGCTGCGTCAGCCGTGGGCCGAGTCCTTCGGCATGTTCGTCCCCTACGGCGTGCTGTCGCTCATGGGAATCCGCCCGAACCTGATCGAGACCGCCCGGCAGGTCAACCTGCTGTACCAGTACTGGATCCACACCGACACGATCCGCCGGATCGGCGCCTTCGAGGAGGTGCTCAACACGCCGTCGCACCACCGTGCACACCACGGGAGCAACCGCCGCTACCTGGACCGCAACCACGGCAGCATCCTGATCGTGTGGGACCGGCTGTTCGGCACGTTCCAGCGCGAGCTCGACGAGGACCCCGTGGTCTACGGGCTGACCAAGAACATCGAGACGTTCAACCCACTGCGGATCGCGTCCCACGAGTACGCCGACATCGTCCGCGACGTCGCAGGGTCCGCCACCTGGCGCGACCGCCTCTCGTTCGTGCTGCGCGGACCCGGTTGGGCCTACGAGCGCCACCCCGCACGGCCCGGCGGCGAGGCGGCGCATGCCGAGGTGACGGCCGCCTGAGCTGCCGCGGCGTGGACCTGCGGACGGCGCGACGCACGTCCCGGCTGGGTCGGCGCGGTGCCCAGGTGACATGATCTGACGAACTGTCAGACTCCCAGGGGGAACCCGTCATGCCCACCGATGTCGTCATCGTCTCAGGGGCCCGCACGCCCATCGCCACCGCGTACAAGGGCTCGCTCACCGGCGTCGACGCCTGGTCCCTCGCCGAGGTGGCCATGGGTGCCGCCGTCGAGCGCTCCGGCGTGCCCGTCGAGCTCATCGAGGACATCGGCTTCGGCGAGTCCATGCAGGGCGGCGGCAACGTCGGCCGCTACGCCGCCAACCAGCTCGGCATGACCAACGTGCCCGGCGTCGCCACGCAGCGCTGGTGCGCCTCGGGCATGGCCGGCACCCAGTGGATCGCCGCAAGCATCGCCGCCGGCATGATCGACGCCGGCATCGGCGGCGGCGTCGAGTCGATGTCGACCGCACCCGCGACCACCAAGGCCGGCGAGATGTGGCTGCCCGCTGCCAACCTCGAGACCGAGGACGCCCCGCCGTTCAACACCGCCAAGGGCGTCGGCGACAACGCCGCCCGCATGGCCGGCGTCACCCGCGAGGAGGCCGACGCCTGGGCCTACCGCTCGCACATGAACGCCGTGCGCGCCATCGACGAAGGTCGCTTCAAGAACGAGATCGTGCCGGTCACGCTGCCCGACGGCTCGCTGTTCGAGGTCGACGAGCACCCCCGCCGCACCTCGACGCTCGAGAAGCTGGCGTCGCTGCCGCTGCTCAACGCGTTCGACGAGGGCGCGACCACGACCGCCGGCAACGCGTCGGGCCTGAACGACGCCGCGGCTGCGCTGGTCATGGTGTCGCGCGAGTTCGCCGAGGCCAACGGCCTCACCCCGCTGGCGGCCATCCGTGGCTGGGCGTCGGTGTCGCTCACCCCGGCCGAGACCGGCCTGAGCCCCGCCCACGCCATCCGCAAGGCGCTCGCCAAGTCGGGCCTGTCGCAGTCGGACATCTCGTCATGGGAGATCAACGAGGCGTTCGCGTCGGTCACCGTCGCTGCGATCAAGGCGCTGGGCCTCGACGAGGACACCGTCAACGTGAACGGCTCGGGCTGCTCGCTCGGTCACCCGATCGGCTGCACCGGCGCCCGCATGATCGTCACGATGATGAACGAGCTCGAGCGCACCGACGCCCAGTTCGGCGCCGTCGCCATGTGCGCGGCCGGCGGCATGGGCTCGGCCACCATCATCGAGCGCCTGAGCTGACCCGAGCTCCGGCCAGTCGTGATCTGACGACGCCCACCCCTTTTGTGATCTGAAAGCGAGGCCATGGCCTCGCTTTCAGATCACAGATGGGACAGGGCGGCAGGACGCGTCAGCGCGGTGGGTCGGTGGGCGCCGGCAGGATCCAGCGCTGGTGGCCCAGGCGCCAGGGCTCGGCGGCCAGGTCGACGTCGGGGTCGATCAGCGGCGCGGCCGGTCGCCCGTTGAGCGACATCCACGCGTCCACCCGCACCTCGACCCGTCGCCCGCTGCGCTCGAGCTCCTCGGCGGCCAGCTGGTGCGCCGCCTGGCGGATGAGCTCCGGCTCGACGCTCAGCACCCGCCACTGCTGCTCGGTGTAGAGCTCGCGGGCGTCGGTGCGCCAGGTCGCGCCCGTGGCGGGATCGTGCACGCGGAAGGTCACGTCGCCGGCCTTCTCGACGAGCATCACGTTCCACCCGTGGCGCAGCGCCTCGCCGCTCCAGCGGTGGTCGCCCTCGTAGAGCAGGTGCCGCAGGGGCAGCGCCACCTGCACCAGCGCCCACACCACCACCGCCGCCACGACCCACCGAGCGCGCCCGGACGGAGCTGATCCGCCCGCGGCTGCGCCGCCGGTGACGGGCCGAGCCGAACTGCCCTCGTCGGGCCGATCTCCCGCACCCGCGGCAGGAGGATCGGCGCGACGCCGGCCCTCGGGCCGCCGGGCCAGGAGGCGTCGCGGCCAGTCGGGGTCGAAGAACACCGTGGTCGCCGCGACCATGAGCAACGGGAAGACGCCGATGACGGGGAACAGGAGCCAGGTCACCGCGTGGAAGGCCACGACCACGAGCCATGCCACCAACCGGGTCCGACGCCAGCAGAGGAACGCCACGATCGTGCAGTCGAAGAGGGCCCCGGCCCAGCTCAGCGCCAGCGCCGTCGACGGCCGTTCGAGCAGCGGGCCGACGAGCGCGAGGTCGGCCCGTGCCGGCAACCACAACCCCAGTGGCAGGCCGTGCCCCAGCCAGTCGCCGTGCAGCTTGGCGACGCCGGCGAACACGTAGACCACACCGATCTGCGCGCGCAGCAGCCAGACCGCCACCGCCGGCACCGTGCGCTCCCCCACCCGTCGAGCGTCGAGCGACCACGCCCCACCCACGGGCAGCACGACCATGAGCGCCAACGCCAACGTGAGGAACCAGTAGTGGTTCAGGTAGAGCGTCGACTCGATCAGCTCGATCCACGCGAAGGCCACCAACGTCGCCGCGGCCGCAGCGCGGGTGCGCCACCCGATCGCGAGCGCGAGGCTCGCCACGGACACGACGGCGACGAGCGCCCAGATCCCCACCGCCGGGGGCACGGGCACCCACTCGAGCCCCGGGTGGCGCAGGTGGTGCTGCGGCGCGACCAGCAGCGAGTCGACCCAGCCTCGCCACGCCATCCGCGCCGCGCTGAGCGCAGCGACGGCCCCCACGGCGATGCGCAGCACCGCGACCGAGGTCCCGTCGACCGCTCGACCACCTGCGGCGACGGCGCGTGCCGACCACGACGTGGTTCCCGTCGTGGCACCGAGGTCGGGCGCCAGGGTTTTAGGCATGCCTAACTACTGCTAGGAAGATGGGACACAGCGACATTCCAGCACGCTGACCATCGAGGAGTCGCACCATGTCCCGACGTCGTCCACCCCACCGAACCCGCGCTGTTGCGGCACTGGCCCTCATCGGCGCGATCGCGCTCGTCGGCGCCGGCTGCAGCTCCGACGACGGCGCCGGCGAGGCCGACATCACGACGACCGTCGAGGAGGTCACCGCCGAGCTGACCGCCGAGCAGGCCGAGCCGGTCGCCACCCACTACGCCGACGGCGTGTACGCCAGCTACCAGGCGTCGATCGCCTCTGCGACCGAGCTGCAGTCGACGCTCGTCGCCTTCACGGAGGATCCGACCGACGCCACGCTGCAGGCCGCGAAGGACCAGTGGCTCGCCGCACGCGACGACTACGGGCCGACAGAGGCCTTCCGCTTCTACGACGGCCCGATCGACGATCCCGACGACGGACCCGAGGGCCAGATCAACGCGTGGCCGATGGACGAGGCCTACGTGGACTACGTCGAGGGCGACGAGACCGCCGGCCTCATCAACGACACCGAGGGCACCCCCGAGATCACGACCGAGGTGCTGGTGAGCGCCAACGAGGACGGCGGCGAGACCAACATCTCGACCGGATGGCACGCGATCGAGTTCCTGCTCTGGGGCCAGGACCTGGACCCGGCCGGCCCGGGCGCACGTCCGGTCACCGACTACACGACCAGCCCCGTCGCCGAGCGCCGCGCCACCTACCTGAACCTGCTCGCCGACCTGCTGGTCGAGGACCTGACCTCGGTGGCCGAGCAGTGGGCACCCGACGGCGACTACCGCGACGAGTTCCTGGCGGACCCGGTGCAGGCCGTCAGCCACATGTTCCGCGGCATCGGCGCCCTCACCGTCGGTGAGCTGTCCGGTGAGCGCATCGCCGTCGCCCTCGAGACCGCGGACCAGGAGGACGAGCACTCCTGCTTCAGCGACAACACCAACGCGGACGTCCACAACAACGCCCTCGGCGTGCAGTGGGTCTACCTCGGCACCTACCCGGGCGCCGAGGACGGGCCGGGGCTCGACTCGCTGGTCGAGGCTGCCGACGCGGACCTGAACACCGAGCTCGCCGAGCAGATCGCCACGACGGTGGAGCTGACCAGCAGCTACACCGAGACCTTCGACGCGATGCTCGCCGGCGACAGCGCGCCGCTCGAGGAGACGGTCACCGCGCTCGAGGCGCAGGGCGAGCTCATCGCCGACGCAGCGGACGCACTCGGCATCACCGTCGACCTGGGGGTCTGAGCGGGCACCCATGGCGCCACGCACGCGGGAGTCGGGCCGTCGACAGGTCGTGACCGGTGTCCTCTGGGCACTGGTCACGACCGTCGGCCTCACCCTGGGCATCGCCGCGTGCACCGACGACCCCGGTGCGGGCGCTGCCGACACCACCCGACCCGACGTGGCGGCGCCGGAGCTGCGCGCCGAGTCCGGCGGCGGTGCGACGGTGGACAACGTCGGCGCCAACGCGTTCGCCCAGCCCAGTCCCGGGCTGAGCGACGACGAGCGTCGGGCCTTCGTCGTCGGCAACAACTTCTTCAACGACAACTGGGTCACGGCGCCCGCGTCGACCACGGCCCGCGACGGACTCGGTCCGCTGTTCAACGCGCAGTCGTGCTCGTCGTGCCATTTCAAGGACGGTCGTGGCGCACCGCCGACGCAGGACGACCCCGAGGAGCTCGGCTTGCTGCTGCGCCTGTCGGTCCCCGGCAGCGGTGAGCACGGCGCGCCGGTGCCGCACCCGGTCTACGGCGGCCAGCTGCAGGACCGTGCGATCAACGACGTGCCCGCCGAGGGGACGATCGCGATCGAGGGCCGCGAGATCGCCGGCACCTTCGACGACGGCACGCCCTACACGCTCGTCGAGCCCAGCTACGTCGTCGCCGATCCGGCGTACGGCCCCCTCGGCGACGACACGATGGTGTCGCCGCGCATCGCACCGCCGGTGTTCGGAGTCGGGCTGCTCGAGGCCGTTCCCGACGACACCCTGCGCGAGCTCGCGGACCGCCAGGCCGACGCCGGGAGCGACGTCTCCGGTCGCCTCAACATGGTGTGGAGCCCTGCGTCGCAGGCCATGGCGGTCGGGCGCTTCGGGTGGAAGGCGAACGTCGCCACCGTCGAGGAGCAGACCGCCGGTGCGTTCCACGGCGACATCGGGATCACGTCGCTGCTGCACCCGCTGCAGGACTGCACCCCCTCGCAGGAGGCCTGCCGGGCAGCACCCGAGGGCGGGCAGCCCGAGATCGCCGACGACAAGCTCGGTCGGGTCGTGTTCTACACACGTGCGCTCGCCGTCCCGGCCCGCCGCGACGTCGGTGCGCCCGAGACCGAACCGGGCGAGCAGGTCTTCGCGGACCTGGGCTGCAGCGCGTGCCACGTGCCCGAGTTGCGCACCGGCGACAGCGACATCGAGCCGCTGGCGAACCAGACCATCCGGCCCTACACCGACCTGCTGCTGCACGACATGGGCCCCGCGCTGGCCGACGACCGCCCCGACTTCGACGCGGACGGCACCGAGTGGCGCACCGCGCCGCTGTGGGGCATCGGACTGACCGACGAGGTCAACGGCCACACCCGCTTCCTGCACGACGGCCGCGCCCGCGACCTGTCCGAGGCCATCATCTGGCACGGCGGCGAGGCGCAGGCCGCCCGCGACGCGTACCTGGCACGCACGAGGGACGACCGGGACGCGCTCATCGCGTTCCTCAACTCGCTCTGATCCCCACGCCACCGACCCACCGACCCACCGAGACCCGTCCACCGACCGTCGCACGACCACGAGGCCCACATGATCCGCTCCCGCCGACCGATCGACGCCCTGCTCCTCCCGGCGATCCTCGCCGTCGCCCTCGCCGTGTCGGGCTGCAGCGGCGACGACGCAGCGCCCACCACCACGACCCCCGATCGCGGCGACGCGATCGACGCGATCGCGAACGACGTGATCGTGCCCGGCTACGAGCAGCTCGCCACCGACACCGCAGCGCTGGCCGAGGCCACCGGGGCGCTGTGTGCCACCCCCGACGCCCCGACGTTCGACGCCGCACGCACCGCCTGGGACCAGGCCCAGCAGACGTGGGCCTCCACCGCCGCCTACCGGCTGGGGCCGATCCGCTGGCAGCGGCTGACCGCCGACATCGAGTACCCCGTCGACCCGGAGAAGGTCGACGCCCTCGCGGCCGACGGCGCCGCGCCGATGACCCCCGAGGAGCTCGACGGCCTGGGCGCGGACGTGCGGGGCCTGAACGCCGTGCAGCAGCTGCTGTTCGGCATCGACGACGTCGGCGCGCTCACACCGCGTGCGTGCAGCTACACCGCTGCTGCGGCGTCGCTCGCGGCGACCAGCGCGGACGACCTCCTCACCGCATGGACCGACGGTGCCGACGGCGAGCCCGCGGCGCTGGTGCAGCTCACGGAGCCGGGCGACGGGTCCATGTGGTCCGACACGACGGAGGCGCTCGAGGACATGCTCAACACCTCGCTGGCCACGTTGATCACCGTGGCCGACATGCAGCTCGGCCCTGCGACCGGCGAGACCACCGAGGCACCCGAGCCCGCCGAGGCCGACCCGGGACCCGCCGAGCGAGCGCTCGAGGACGCCGAGGCGGCGCTCGCGAGTGTGGGGGCCATGTGGGGCGAGCCGTCGGGCGAGGCCGCCGGCGGTTTCGCCGCCCTGGTCCCGGCCGAGGTCGACGAGTCGGTGCGCGCCGCGCTCGCCGAGGCCCGCGAGCAGCTGGGCACGGTCGAGGTGCCGATCGGGCAGCTCGATCCGGAGAACCCGGACAGCCCGTCCATGGCGGCCCTGCGCGCCGCGTACGAGCAGGTGGTGCTGGTGCGCACGGCGCTGCGCACCGAGGTCGCCAGCCAGCTCGGGCTGACCGTCGCCTTCAGCGACGCCGACGGCGACGGCTGACCCGCACCACCTCAGCGCTCCGTCACCACCGAAACCCATTTGTGTTCTGAAACCGAGGCCATGGCCTCGGTTTCAGAACACAGATGGGAGTGCGGGCGACCGTCGGGGTCGCTCAGCCCAGGACGCGGGACCAGTACTCGCCCGCCATCATCTGCTCGAGCGCCTGGCGGTTCATCACCATGTCGTCGGGGTCCTCGGGCACCTCGCCCTGGCCGAACGCGATGGCCCGTCGTTGCACCTGTGCGGCGACGACGCCGTAGCGCAACGCGGCGTAGAGCGTGTGGAAGTCCATGTCGCGCGGCGTGTGGCCCGACAGCTCGGCGTAGAGCGCCTCGACCTCGTCACGGCGCAGGAAGTCCGGCATGCCGGGCAGCTCCATGATCTCGACGATGTCCTGGAAGAACCGGTGGATGTAGATCAACCACGCCAGGTCGACCTCTCTCGGCGCGAGCGCCGCCATCTCCCAGTCCAGCACCGCGACCGGTTCGAAGTCGGCGTACATCGTGTTGCCGATGCGTGCGTCGCCCCAGCTGAGCACCGCCTCGCCCTCGTCCTCGGGCCAGTGCTCGTCGAGCCACTCGAACGCCCGCTCCAGCACCGGGGTGCGCATGCCGTCCTTGCACACCCACTCGTAGTAGGCGCGCAGGTCGTTCACGTGCTGGCGTAGCGGTGTGTCGCCCTCGGACTCGGACGCGAGGAAGGCGAAGGTGGTCGCCGGGTCCTCGATCGCATGCAGCCGTGCGATCACGTCGACGCTCGAGCGCATCAGCCGCTCCTGGTCGGCGACGTCCGCGTCGTAGAGCCAGTTGTCGCCGAACGGGTACGGCAGGACGTCCTGGGGCACCTCGCCGTAGGCGCGAGCCATGACGAAGAACGGTGCGCCGATGTGCGAGTCGTCCATCTCGAGCCACAGCACCTCGGGCACCGGCACGTCGCTGACCTGGCGGACCTTGTCCATGACGTTGAACTGCGACGGGAAGTCGTAGTCGGCGAACACCGGCACGGCGGCGTCATCGGGGGCGATGCGGAACACCAGCGCCTGGTCCGTACGCTCGCCGTCGACCACCCAGCTGGCGTCGACCAGGACGGTCTCCGACGACATGCCGTTGCGCTCGGGCACGTGGACCGCCGCCACCTGCGGGTCCGAGCCCTCCGGCAGCACGGTGGCGAGCCACGCCGTGACGCCGCGGCTGGTCTCCTCCGGGTCGCGTCGCGACTCCTCGGGTCGGGCCGCCTCGCTCGTCGCGACCGGCGTCCCCTCGTCGGCCTGCTGGTCCCCCATCGATGTCCCCCTGTGTGTCGTGCCGCCGGTGGCGGCCACGGATCTTGGTGGTGACCCGACGACGCAACGCCGTCGGGTCGACCGTCGGGTCAGCCGGCGGTGATGCCGGTGTCGCTCGACAGGATGCTGCCATGCATGTTGCGGCCGTCGTCGGACGCGACGAACGCGAAGAGCCCGGCGATGTCCTCGGGGTCGGCCATGCCACGGAAGCCCATGTAGGGCTGCATCAGGTCCAGGTCCACGCCGTCGGGGATGTGGAACGCGTTCGTCAGCCCCGTCACCACGCCACCCGGCGCGATCGCGTTGACGCGCACCTTCTTCTTCTGCAGCTCCATCGCGAGCGACCGGGTCAGCTGCACGACCGCACCCTTGGTCATGGAGTAGGCGACGGTGTACGCGGTGCCCATCAGCCCGGCGTTCGACGCGATGTTGACGATGTTGCCGCGCGACTCGATCAGGTGCGGCACCGCGGCCTGGCTCATGAAGTACGGCCCGTCCACGTTGACCGCGAACATCTGGCGGTAGTTCTGCTCGGGCAGATCGGTGAAGTGGTCGGCCCGCGACACGCCGGCGATGTTGCCGAGCACGTCGAGGCGACCGAAGCGCTCGATGCAGGCGGCCACAGCGGCGACGCACTCCTCGTGCTCGGCGACCGAACCCACCCGGGTCTCGATCGTGCCGCCGGCGGCACCGACCTCGTCGGCGAGCGACGCCAGACCGTCCGCGACCACGTCGAGCGCGAACACCGAGGCACCCTCGGCCGCGAGCTGCACCGCGGTGGCGCGGCCGATGCCCGAGGAGGCACCCGTGAGCAGGGCGACCTTGTCGGCGAATCTGCCGGGAACGGTGCTGGTCATGTGCGGGCTGCTCCTGGGGGTGTGCCGGGCGCTCCACAGCGGGGCGTCGCGGATCGTCGTGGGCGGGAGTCGTCTAGTCTCCCCCGCTGAACCAGTCAAAGCTGACACATCGTCAGATCGTTCGCCACGGGGGTACGGACAATGGCCGACAGCGACCAGGACACAGCCGCGCCGACGGCGCCCACGGAGCAGTTCACGCTGGCGGGCGTCAACGAGGTGGTCGCCGCGGCGGCCCCCGACCGGGAGGCGCTGATCTACGGCGACCGGCGCGTCACGTTCGCCCAGCTCGCCGAGCGCTCCCGACGCCTCGCGTCGTACCTGCACAGCCGGGGCCTGGGATGTCACACCGAGCGCAGCGAGCTGGCGCCCCACGAGTCCGGCCAGGACCACGTGGGCCAGTACCTGTACAACGGCAACGAGTACCTCGAGTCGATGCTCGGGTGCTTCAAGGCCCGCGTCGCGCCGTTCAACGTGAACTACCGCTACGTCGACGAGGAGCTGCGCTACCTGCTCACGAACTCGAAGGCCAAGGGCCTCGTGTACCACGCGCAGTTCGCCCCGACGCTCGCCAGGGTCGTGCCCGAGCTGCCGGAGCTGACGGTGCTCATCCAGGTCGACGACGGCTCGGGTGAGCCGCTCCTGCCCGGCGCGGTCGACTACGAGGAGGCGCTCGCCGGCGCCGACCCGGCGGGACCGCCGGTCGAGCCGTCGCCCGACGACCTCTACATCCTCTACACCGGCGGCACGACCGGCATGCCCAAGGGCGTGCTGTGGCGCCAGCACGACATCTTCATGAACGCCATGGGCGGCAAGGAGGTCGGCACCTGGATCGAGGTCAGCTCGTCCGAGGAGATCGCCGAGAAGGCCGCCGCCAACGCCGGGTTCCGCCTCATGACGTTGCCGCCGCTCATGCACGGCGCCGCGCAGTGGGCCGGCTTCATGATGCTCAACGCCGGGTCGACGTTGATCATGCCGACCTCGCACCACCTCGATGCCGAGGAGGTGTGGCAGCTGATCGAGCGTGAGCAGGCACAGTCCGTCACCGTCGTCGGCGACGCCATGGCACGGCCGCTGCTCGAGGAGTTCAAGCGCGGCGACTACGACGCCAGCTCGCTGTTCGTCATCGGCAACGGCGGCGCCGCGCTGAGCGCGGCGATCAAGGAGGAGTACCTGGAGCTGCTCCCCAACCTGCTGATCAACGACTCGCTCGGCTCGTCCGAGACGGGCGCGCAGGCCTCGCACCTGTCCACCAAGGACGCGGTGCAGACCGGCAAGTTCAACCCCGGCCCCGGCGCCACCGTCGTCAGCGAGGACCTGACCCGCGTGCTCGAGCCCGGCCACGAGGGCCTCGGCTGGCTCGCGCAGTCCGGCGCCGTGCCGCTCGGCTACCTCGGTGACGCGGAGAAGACCGCCAGGACGTTCCCGACGATCGAGGGCACCCGCTACTCGGTGCCCGGCGACCGCGCGATCCGTCGCGGCGACGCCGAGATCGACCTGCTGGGCCGCGACTCGCAGTGCATCAACTCCGGTGGCGAGAAGATCTTCGTCGAGGAGGTCGAGCAGGCGATCATCTCGCATCCCGCCGTGCAGGACGTGCTCGTCGCCGGTCGTCCGAGCGAGCGCTGGGGCAACGAGGTCGTCGCCGTCGTGCAGCTGGTCGAGGGTGCCGAGGTGACCGAGGACGAGCTGGGCGAGCACGCGAACGGCCACGTGGCCCGCTACAAGCTGCCCAAGGCCTGGGTCATGGTCGACGAGGTGGTGCGCTCACCGTCGGGCAAGGCGGACTACCGCTGGGCCAAGGAGCAGGCGGCCGCCAGCGCCGGCTGACGCACACCCCCCTTTGACACACACGGGCGAACCTGGCGCCCTGAGGCCGGCCCTGACCGGCGTGAGGGCCCAGCGTTCGCGCTCCGTTCAGAAACCGATGCCGATGACGTGGGGCAGGTCGACCGGCAGGCGGTCCGGGTCCGGGACCCACTCGGTCGGCACCGGCACCGCCGCGTCGCGCACCCCGGCCATGAGCTCGGTGAAGAAGCGGTGCTCCCACGCGGGGCGTCGGCCCTTGATCTCGCCCATCGGGTCGCCGAACAGCTCGTTCGGTGGGCCCATGCGCACCACGACCATGTCGAGCGACGGGATCACGTAGACGTTCTGGTTGAACATGCCGGACATGCCGAAGGTGTCCACCGGCGCGGCGGGCACCCAGCGACGCTCGAGCCAGTCGTCGTCGACGTAGCCCGACGTGCGGTGCCGCGTCCCCTCGTTGGTCCACCACAGGAACCCGTACGCGGGGTTCGCCTCGGTCCCGCGGGCGCCCTGGCGCACGTAGTCGGCGTCGATGACGCGGGTGTCGCCCCACATGCCCTCGTCGAGCATCAGCAGCCCGAGCCGGCCCAACGCACGTGGTGCCATGTCGAGGAACGCGAAGCCCTGGCTGCGACCCGCCACGTCGCGCGCCCAGTGCCACTCACCGGCGACGATGCCGACCGGCGTGAAGAGCTCCCGCTGCGCGAACGCCTGGAGGTCCTCCCCCACTGCCGCCTCGACCACCGCGACGAGCGCGGTCAACGTGGTCTGCGCGTAGATGAACCTGGTGCCGGGCTCCGCCTCGAAAGGGCGGGTGAGCACGGCGGCGGCCGAATCGAGCGTCGCCGCGGCGTTGAGGTCGTTCGCCCACGCGAATCGCAGGCCGGAGGTCTGGGTGAGCAGATGGCGCACGGTGATGGCGCCGTGGGCCTCGTCGAGGCCGTCGAGGTGCTCGCCGATGCGGTCATCGAGATCGAGCAGCCCCAGGGTGACCGCCCGTCCGACGACCAGGGAGAGCACCCCCTTGGTCATGGACCACGTGGCCATCGGCGACCACTCGTTCGTGGGGTCGAGCCCGGAGCGGGCCACCAGGCAGCCGTGGCGGTAGACGCGGACCGACAGCGCGCCGCGAGCGCTGGCGTACGCCACCGCAGCAGCGGTGTGCTCGGGGTCCAGTCCGACCGCCCCAGGGTCCGCCGCGGGCACCTGCTCCGCGCCGTCGGGCCGCTCGCAGGTCGTCGACCCCACGAGACCCGGCCGCGACGGCGTTCCCGGTGCCGCAGGCACGCCGACGATGGGTCGGGCGCACCCGGCCACCAGCGTCACGGCGAGCAGCGCCGCAGCTGCGACGCACACCCCTCGACCCGTTCGCATCACGTGCCCTCCGCCCGTCCGCCGGGCTCCGCCCGTGCGTTCGCCATCCTGCCCGAACCCCGACCGGTGATCAATCGCCGCACCGGCCGCGTCCGGCGCCGGCGACTGATGGTTGCAGGCGCGGCCGGGGCATAGGACAGTGACGGGCATGGAACCCGCCGACGCCCGCCCCTTCGACGCCGACAACCACTACTACGAGGCGCTCGACGCGTTCACCCGCCACCTCGATCCCTCGTGGGGCCCCCGCACGCTCGAGTGGGCCGAGATCAACGGCCGCCGCTACCACGTGCTCGGCGGCAAGGTCTCCCGTGCCGTGGTCAACCCGACCTTCGACCCCGTCGCCAGTCCCGGCGTGCTCAAGGACTACTTCCGCGGCAACCCCAACGGCGACAACCCGCTCGAGCTGCTCAAGGCACGCGACCGCATCAAGGACGAGTACCGCGACCGCGACGCCCGCCTGGCGACCATGGACCTGCACGGCCTGTCCAAGGCCTGGATGTTCCCCACGCTCGGCATGGTCTACGAGGAGGAGCTGCGCCACGACCCCGAGGCGGTCACGGTGCTCTTCACGGCGTTCAACCGCTGGGTCGAGGAGGACTGGGGCTTCGCCTACCAGGACCGCATCTTCGCGGCGCCGTACCTGACGTTGGTCGACGTCGACTGGGCCTGCGCCGAGCTCGAGTGGGCGCTCGACCGTGGCGCCCGGACCATCGTGATGCGGCCCGCCGCGCCGACGACGAGCACGGGACAGCGGCCGCCGACGGACCCGTCGTTCGACCCCTTCTGGGCCCGGGTGAACGAGGCCGGTATCACGGTCGTCGTCCACGCGGGCGACAGCGGCTACACCTCCAACGGGTACGCGCAGGACGGGTTCACGTCGAGCTTCAAGAACTCGGTGCCCCAGCCCATCAAGATGCTGCAGCTCGAGCGCCCGGTCGAGGACTTCCTGTCGTCGCTCATCGCGGATCAGCTCTTCCACCGCTTCCCGAACCTGCGCGTGGCGTCGGTCGAGAACGGCTCGGGGTTCCTGCGAGGGCTGTTCCACCGACTCGACGCCCTCGGCCACAAGATGGCCGGGTGGTTCCCCGAGGACCCGGTCGAGACCTTCCGGCGCCACATCTGGATCAACCCGTTCTGGGAGGACGACGTCCACGAGCTGCTGGACCTCATGGGACCCGAGCGGGTCATCTTCGGCTCCGACTGGCCCCACATCGAGGGCATGCCGACACCGCTCGACTACCTCGAGGAGCTGACCGGCCTGGAGCAGAAGGTCGTCGACCTCGTGGTGCGCGAGAACACCGCCGAGCTGAACGAGCTGCGTCCCGCCTGAACATCGTTCGGACCTCGGTGCGCCTGATCGGCGCCACCGAACAAGAATTGAGTCAAGTTGCTCCGGTAGTCCGTCGAACATCGAGCCATGCTCCACACTGCGGGTCCGGAGCGGAGGGCGACACGGCTGCGGGGCCGGGTCCTCCGTCGAACACTCATGATGCTCAGCGCCACGGCGGTCATCGCCGCCGGCTGCGCGACGGCCCCCGGGCCCGAGCGCGAGGACACGATCCCGGTGCCCGGCGGCACGCCGAGCACCGAAGCCCCGACGTCGTTCCGTCGGGCGACCACCTCGGCACGGATCGCCGAGTGCACGGTGCATCCGCCGGACCACTTCCTGAACGCCGTCGGCGTCGACAAGCTGCCGGTGCACCCCAAGTCGAGCACCTGGCTCAACTCGCTGGGCGGCAAGGACGCACTGGTCAAGTTCCCGACGTCGCAGGTCTGGCAGGGATCACGCAGCGGCACGCCGATCAACGTGGTCGACTCGAGCGTCACCGGCTTCGAGCGCGTGACGATGAACCCGTGGGGGTCCCCCAAGTCCTTCCACGGCCCATACCCGATGCCGACGAACCCGAGGGTGACGGGTGATCCGACACCTGCATGGGACCGCCGCCTGCTCATCGTCGACGTCGCCGAGTGCATGGCCTACGAGCTCATCCAGTACGACCTGCAGCTCGCCAAGCTGACCGGGGCGCACACAGCGCTCAGCGGCACCCGCTACCCGCTCAACACGACCGACTGGCCGACGCTGACGACCAACGCTCCGCAGACGCCGTTCATCGGTCAGCTGGCGCTGCAGTCCGAGGTGGCGAGCGGCGTCGTGCCCCACGTGCTGGGCTTCTGCTCCGACTCGATCAGCACCTCGCACGTCTGGCCCGCCCGGGACTCCGACGGCAAGATCGCGAGCCCGAACGCCATGCCGATGGGCACCTGGATCCGGCTCAAGGCCACGGCGAAGACGTCCGGCTTCGGCCCGTCGTCCCAGGCCATCGTCACGGCGCTGCGGACCCGTGGAGCGGTGCTGACCGACACCTGCGCCCAGGACCTCTTCATCCAGGGTGAGAACTCCACCGCCTGGAACGACGCGGACCTCCGGGCGTTGCGCACGCTGAGCGCAGCGGACTTCGAGGTGGTCGACACCACGTCGATGCGGGTGCACCCCAAGTCGTTCGCCATCCGCTGAGCGCGCGGGTCGGGACGTGCCACGGCACCGGCGGGTGCCGGCGTTTACCCTGAGCGCCCATGGAGATGCGTCGCAGTGCAGCGTTCCGGGTGGTGTCGAGGCTCCTGGCGCTCCCCGACCCCGTGCTCGACCGGCTCATCGGCGCCCCGCCGGTCGTGCGCGATGGCAGGGTCCTGAACCGGCAGGTGCAGGCGATCATGAGCGTCGGCGAGCGGCTCGGCCTGGTCAGCGACGACGAGCCGACCTCGGTGCTCGAGCGCAGGGAGCAGCTGTCGCGCTCGGCGGCGATCGGCATGCCCAGCCACCGCGGCGTCCACGTGACCGACCGCTTCATCCCCGGCCCGGCCGGGGAGATCCCCGTGCGCATCTTCCGGCGACTCGGTCGTCCCGATCCCGTGCCCGCCGTCGTCTACCTCCACGGTGGCGGTTGGGCGGTCGGTGACCTGGACACCCACGACGGGACGTGCCGGCTGCTCGCACACGAGAGCGAGTGCGTGGTCGTCTCGGTCGACTACCGGCTGGCGCCCGAGCACCCCTTCCCCGCTGCGGTCGACGACGCCGTGGCGGCATACCGATGGGTGCACGAGCACGCCCGGGAGCTCTCGATCGAGCCCGGTCGGGTCGGCGTCATGGGTGACAGCGCGGGCGGCAACCTGGCCGCGGTCGTCGCCCAGGTCACTCGCGACACCGACGTGCCCGCGCCCACCGCGCAGTGCCTGGTGTATCCGGCGACCGACGCGCTCATGCGCGAGCCGTCGCACGAGATCTTCGCCGAGGGCTTCTTCCTGACCCGGGCCAGCATCGAGTGGTACCGCGCCCAGTACCTGCCCGACCGTGCCGACTGGGACTCGCCGCTGGCGTCGCCGATCGAGCAGGACGCGCTCGAGGGCATCTGTCCGGCGCTGATCGTGACCGCCGGGTTCGACCCCCTGCGCGACGAGGGCCTGCGCTACGCGGAGCGGCTCGAGGACGCCGGCGTGCACGTGCGGTACCGGTGCTACGACGACATGGTGCACGGCTTCTTCGGCATGGGCGTCCTGCCGGGTGGGCTCGAGGTGGCAGCCGAGATCTGCGTCGGCATGGGCGACCTCATGCACGACACACCCTGACGCTGCCTGCAGGGACCTCCCGAGCCGGCTCCACCCGTGCGGCGCGTCCCTGGCGCGTACCCGGCGCCCTGGGACCGGCTCTGGCCGGCACGCAGGCATCAGGTCCGGACAGAGGTGACCGCGGCGCGTCGTCCGTCGGGATCAGCCCGTGGTCCGCCCGGACGCCTTGATGTCGCGGGTGCCCACCCGCTGCTGGACGCGGGAGCTGATCGACGGCGCGACGGTGGCGAGCGTGGCCGCCAGGCGCAGCTCGATCGGCGCGACGAACACCTCCGCCAGGTCTCCCGAGATGGCGCGCAGCACCCCCGCGGCGACGTCCTGGGGTGACTTGGTCCTCACGCCGGCGGGCAGCTGGGTGCCCGACGCGGCGAACATGCCGGCGTCGCGGATGAAGCCGGGCTCGACGATGGACACCCCCACCCCCGTGCCGAGCAGGTCCTCGCGCAGCGACAGCGCGAAGCCCCGGAGGCCGAACTTGGTGGCGTTGTACATCCGGGTGTCCGGCGTGGGTGCGAGTCCGGAGAGCGAACCGATGAAGACCGCCTGACCGGGCCGCCGCTGCTCGACACGGGCGTTGACGAAGGCGGTGGCCATCAGGATCGGTGCCCGCAGGTTCACGTCGATCGATCGGTCCACGTCCTCGGCGGTCATCTCGGCGATCGTCGTGTCGTTGCCGGTCCCGGCGTTGGCGACGAGCACGTCGACGCCGCGTGCGGCCTCGAGCACGCGCTCGAGATCGTCGCGATCGGTCAGGTCGGCCACCAGGACCTCGGCACCGGTGCGGTCGCGCAACGACTCGAGCTCGGCGACCCTGCGACCGGTGACCGTCAGCTCGGCGCCGCCGGCGGCGAGCTCCACTGCGATCGCCTCGCCCAACCCGCCGCTCGCCCCGGTGAGCAGCACCTTGCGTCCTCGGATGTCCATGGCCGAACGGTACTCGGCGTCCGGATCAGCGCCCGAACGGCACAAAACCAGAACTTGGTTCTAGTCTCGTGGTGAGCCGACGCCCTCGGCGCAGAGCAAGGGGGACCCACCCATGACGATGACCACCGACGCACCGGCCGACGCTGCGACGACCACCGACCGCTACACGATCATCTCGGCCGACTGCCACGCCGGCGGCAGCCACGAGATGTACCGCGAGTACCTCGACCCCGCGTACGTCGCCGACTTCGACGCGTGGCGGGAGAAGTACCGCAACCCGTTCCGCGACCTGCAGGAGGCCGACGGCGGCCGGGTGCGCAACTGGGACGACGACCGCCGCCAGTCCGATCTGGAGGCCGACGGCATCGTCGGCGAGGTCGTGTTCCCCAACACGGTGCCGCCGTTCTTCCCGAGCTTCGTGCTCTTCGCCCGGCCGCCCAAGCCCGACGAGTACGAGCACCGCCTGGCGGGCATCCGGGCGCACAACCGCTGGATGGCGGACTGGTGCGCACGGTTCCCGGAGCGCCGTGCCGGCATCGGCCAGGTCTTCCTGAACGACGTCGACGAGGCGATCAAGGACGTGCGCTGGATCAAGGCCAACGGCCTGCGCGGCGGCATCCTGTTGTCGGCGGTCCCGCCGGACGTCGACTACGTGAAGCCCCTCTACGACCCGATCTACGACCCGCTGTGGGCGGTCTGCGAGGAGCTCGAGGTCCCGGTCAACAGCCACGGCGGCACGGGCTCGCCGGACTACGGCCGCTACTCCACCTCGGCGCTGCTGTTCATCTCCGAGGTCGGCTTCTACTCGCAGCGCCCGTTCGTGCAGCTGCTGCTGTCGGGGGTGTTCGAGCGCTTCCCGCGGCTCAAGTTCGTGATGACCGAGCTGGGCACGGCGTGGATCCCGCCGATGCTCGAGCAGTTCGACCGGTTCCTCGCCCAGATCCGTGACACCGGCCGCATCGGCGAGCTGCGGTTCGCCCCGGAGCACACCCTGCCGCTGAGCGCGACCGAGTACTTCCAGCGCAACTGCTGGGTGGGCGCCAGCATGCCCGGCGCCGACGACGCGGCCGTGCGGGAGGTGGTCGGCGCCGATCGCATGATGTGGGGCAGCGACTACCCCCACAACGAGGGAACCTTCCCCCACACCCGAGAGGCCATCCGCCAGCGCTTCAGCGACGTCGACGAGACCGGCATGCGCATGCTGCTCGGAGGGAACGCCGCGGCGCTCTACGGGTTCGACCTGGAGGCGCTGAAGCCGGTGGCGCAGCGGGTCGGGCCGACCGTCGAGGAGCTGCGTGTGCCGCTGACCGAGCTGCCCGAGAACCCCAGCGAGGCCCTGCTGCGCTGATCAGTCCTCGACCAGCGCGAGCTCGTCGTCGGAGAGGTCGGCCTCGAGCGGGAGGTCGACGGCCTGGTCCGGCAGGAAGCGCCACGCCACGGCCCCGGCCGCGGCGACGATGATCCCGGCGATCAGCAGCGAGAAGCGGAAGCCGTCCATCCATGCGGCCTTGGCGCTGTCGACCAGGAGGCCCGCGGCGTTCTCGTCCGCCGTGCCGCTCGCCAGCTTCAGCGCTCCGGCCAGCGACCCGGATGCCGCCTCGGCGGCGGACGCCGGCAGGTTCGTGACGGCCCCGGCGAGCTCGTGCGCGTACCGCGAGGCCAGCAGGCTGCCGAACACGGCGACCCCCAGCGAGCCGCCGAGCTCACGGGTGGTGTCGTTCATCGCGGAGCCCATGCCGGCGTTCTTGCGCGGGACGCTGGACATGAGCAGGTCGGTCGTGGGCGACATCGCCGTTCCCATGCCGAGCGCCATGATGAACAGCCCGACGATCAGCAGCAGGTAGGTCGGTTCCACGCTCATGCGTGACGCGATCAGCACGCCGGCGGCGACGAGCCACATGCCGGTGGCCACCACCCGACGCTTGCCGAAGCGGGCGGCGAACCTCGCGGACTGCGGCGCGGCGATCATCATCGCCACCGAGATCGGGGCCATGCGGACCGCGGCCTCGAGCGGCGAGTAGCCCCACACCAGCTGCAGCATCTGGGTCATGGAGAAGAACGACCCCATCAGCGCGAAGAACACCAGGGTCAGCACGGCCGACGACACGCCGAAGGCGCCGATGCGGAAGAGCCGCACGTCGAGCATGGGGTGCTCACGACGCAGCTCCCACCACACGAACACCGCGAGCGTCGCCAGCCCGGCCGCACCGACACCGAGGGTGACGGGGCTGAGCCAGCCGTGCACAGGGCCCTCGATGATGGCGTAGACCAGCACGCCCAGGCCGACGGCGGACAGCCCGGCGCCGACGAGGTCGAGCGGCGTGTCGTGCTCGCCACGGCTGCGGGGGACGAGGAAGGCACCCAGCGCGAGCGCAGCGACGATGAACGGCAGGTTGACCGCGAACACCGCGTTCCAGTCGGAGTGCTCGAGCACGAAGCCGCTCAGCAGCGGACCGACGGCGGCGCCGGCACCGCTGATGCCGGCCCACAGCGCCACGGCCTTGGCCCGCTCGTGGGCGGGGAAGATGTTCGTGATGATCGACAGCGTGGCGGGCATGACCATGGCCGCGCCGGCGCCCATGACCACTCGCGCCAGGATGACCTGTCCGGAGGTCTCGGCGAAGAGCGCTGCGTAGGCGGTCGCCGCACCGAAGAGGAGCAGGCCGGCCTGCAGGATGCCCTTGCGCCCGTAGCGGTCGCCGAAGCTGCCGGCGGCGAAGAGCAGGCCTGCGAACACCAACGAGTACGCGTCGACCATCCACTGCAGCTGCGACTGGGTGGCGCCCAGCTGCTCGCTGAGGCTCGGCAGCGCGACGTTCAGCGACGTGTTGCCGATCATGATGATCAGCAGGCTCAGGCACAGCACGCTGAGGCTCCACCAGCGGCGGCGGTACACCTCGGGGTCGATGCCGTGGGTGACGTCGAACTCGAGGTGGTCCGAGGAGCCGGTGCCGGTCGTCGAGGGGTCGGGTGACGACGGGGGGTCCACCGGGAGCTGGGTCTCTGATGCCATGTCGGTTCTCCTGCGCACGGTCGCCGGTCAGGAGGATCCAGCGCCGCCGTGTAAGTGGCAACTGTGCCAGATGGCATGACTGCCATCAACGCCGTTGCGAGTACCATCGGTCACATGCCGGTCGCACCGACCACCTCCACCGAGCGCGGCGACGCCGCTGCGGGCGATCCCACGACCCCGTCGGGGTCGGGTCGCCGTGAGCGCAAGGTGCTCGAGACCCGCCGCTCGATCCTGGTCGCCGCCCGGCAGCTGTTCGAGGCCGACGGCTACGCCGAGACCACCGTGGAGCGCATCGCCGAGGCGGCCGACGTCGCGCCCCGCACGTTCTTCCGCTACTTCCCCACCAAGGAGTCGCTGCTCTTCGCCGACTTCGACGCGGTGCGCCGCGACATGCTCGCCCGGCTCGCCCAGCGGCCGACGGACGAGGACCCGCTCGTGTCGCTCGCCACGGTGCTGCGATGGATGGCCGGGGAGATCGAGCAGCACGCGGACGACATCTCGTGGGGGTTCCGCATCTGCACCGAGCAGATCGGCGAGGGCGTCTACGAGAAGACGATGCTGCGCGAGGACTCGAACATGCGCATCGCGACGTTCATCGCGGAGCGGCTCGGGGTCGACCAGGAGCTCGACCCCCGACCGATGGCCTGGTCGATGGCCGTGATGGGGGTCTTCTCCGCCGCCATGCGCACCGCCTCGGCCCGCGTGCACGACGGCCTGGCCGGCAACGGCGTGGCCATCTTCGACGAGCTGCTCACCAGCACCGCAGGTGCACTCGGCTCGACGTCGGCGGCGCTGGCCGTCTGACCGACCCGGCGCGACGGCGGATCAGAGCCGGTCGAACAGGGTGCGCACGTCGAACACGGCGGCGAACACCAGGGCCACCAGGATCGCCCCACCCACCGCGGCGTAGCCCCAGCGGTACTTGTGGTCCGCCGCGAAGAAGCGGCGCATCGAGATGACGATGGCGGTCATGGAGACGGCGCCGAGCAGCAACCCGAGCGCAGGACCCAGGGCCCCGGTCAGGTTGACGATCGGCGCGAGCAGCGGCAGGAACACGTACGTGATCAGGCAGCGTGCGGCCGAGACCGCGATCGACTTCCCGAAGATGCTCTCGGTGCCGAAGATGCTCTGCTTGGGTGCGTCGACCGGCAGCCGCAGGATGCGCCGCATCACGCGGTCGGCCTGCGAGCGCTCCGGCTCGGCGGCGGTGGTGGGGAGGGTCACACCGGTGTCCATCGGCGCCAACGGTACGCAGTCCCGGCCAGCTGCCGCACATCCGGCGGCAGCGTCACGGGAGCGACCTGTCGAGACGCTCAGCCGTCGAGCTTGGACGGGTCGACGCGCACGCCGGGGCCCATCGTCGACGAGACCGTGATCTTGCGCAGGTAGCGACCCTTGGCCGCCGCCGGCTTGACCTTGACCAGCTCGTCGATGACGGCCTGGAAGTTCGCCTCGAGCGCCGCGGCCTCGAAGCTGGCCCGGCCGACGAGCACGTGCACGTTGCCGAAGCGGTCGGTGCGGTACTCGACCTTGCCGCCCTTGAACTCACCGACGGCCTTGGCCGGGTCGGGGGTCACCGTGCCGGTCTTGGGGTTGGGCATCAGGCCACGCGGGCCGAGCACACGACCGAGCTTGCCGACGACCGGCATCATGTCGGGCGTCGCGATGGTGACGTCGAAGTCCAGCATGCCGCCCTCGATCTGGGCGGCCAGGTCGTCGGCACCGACGAACTCGGCGCCGGCCGCAGTGGCCGCCGCAGCGGCGTCGCCCTGGGCGAAGACCGCCACGCGGACGTCCTTGCCGGTGCCCGAGGGCAGGGCCACGGTGCCACGCACCATCTGGTCGGCCTTGCGGGGGTCGACACCGAGACGGATCGCCGCCTCGATGGACTCGTCGAAGTTCTTGGTCGCCAGCGACTTGGCGATGGCGAGTGCTTCCTCGGGCGTGTGCAGGTGCTCACGGTCGAATCGCTTGGTCGCGTCGGTGTACTTCTTGCCACTTGCCATGACGATCTCCCTGGTGGGTCGGTCTCCCTCGGTGGTGCGGCGGGGCCGGAGGCGAGGTCCTCCCCCGGGGCCGTTCGGTCCGAGCGGACTCGGACCAGGTGGTCGGTCCGAGCGGAGTCGGACCGGTGGTGGTCCGGTCGATGCCGGACCGCGTGCGACGGCGTCAGCCCTCGACGAGGATGCCCATGGAGCGGGCGGTGCCGGCGATCTGCTGCTTGGCAGCCTCGAGATCGTCGGTGTTGAGGTCGGGCAGCTTCACCGCGGCGATCTCGGCGAGCTGGGCGTCGGTGATCTTGGCGACGGAACCACGCCCGGGCGTCTGGGAGCCCTTGGCGATGCCGACGGCCTCACGGATCAGCACGGGCGCCGGCGGCGTCTTGGTGATGAAGCTGAACGTGCGGTCCTCGTAGATCGAGATCTCGACGGGGATGATCGTGCCGCGCTGGGCCTCGGTGCGGGCGTTGTAGTCCTTGCAGAAGTCCATGATCGCGACGCCGTGCGGGCCGAGCGCGGTGCCGACCGGCGGCGCGGGCGAGGCCTGGCCGGCAGGGATCTGGATCTTGACGAGGGCGACGACCTTCTTCTTGGCCATGGTTCACAATCTCTTCGGGGTGTGAGGTCTTGGTGGGGCCGGCAGGCGCCGGCCACGCGGACGCACGCTGACGCCGGACCCGGGGAACGGACAATTGTGGTGCAGCGGCCGACCGGGGGGCAACCCGGGCCGGCCCGCCGCGGTCGCTCAGAGCTTGGCGACCTGGGAGAACTCGAGCTCGACGGGCGTCTCGCGGCCGAAGATGTTGACGAGCACCTTCATCTTCAGGTGGTCCTCGTTGATCTCGACGATCTCGCCGGAGAAGTCCGCGAACGGGCCCTCCTTGACGCGCACCGACTCGTGCAGCTCGAACTCGAGCCGGGGGCGTGCCCGCTTGGGCGCCTCTTCGGTGCCCTCGGCGTCGGGCACCGTGATGAAGTTCTCGACGTCCTTGCGCGACAGCGGCGAGGGCTTGTTGGCCGCACCGACGAACCCGGTGACACCCGGCGTGTTGCGGATGACGTACCAGCTGTCGTCGTTGAGGCTGCAGCGGATCAGCAGGTAGCCGGGGAACATCTTCTTCTTGGCGACGACCTTCTTGCCCTGCTTGAACTCGGTGACCTCCTCCATGGGGATGGCGATCTCGTGGATCCGCCCCTCCATGCCCATGGACTTGGTCCGCGCCTCGATGTTCTGGCGCACCTTGTTCTCGTAGCCGGACTGCGTGTGCAGGACGTACCACTTGCCGGGACGGTCGTAGGGGGACACGACCACGGGGGCGGCGTCCGCGAGCAGCTCGTCCTCGTCCACCACCGCGGACTCGAGGGCATCGGCCACGGCCTGGTCGGCGAGCAGGTCGGACACCTCGTCGAGCTCGGGCCCACGAGCGGCGGCGACCTCGTCGGCGAGTGCCTCGGCGATCACCTCGGGCGACGGGCCGGACTCGGCCGCGTCGGTGTCGGCAGCGTCGGTGTCGGTCGGGTCGTCGGTCACGGTCGTCTCGTCGTCACTCATGTCGGGTTCGTCTCTTTGGGCTGGCGGCGGGGGATGGTGGTGGATCGTTCGGTCACGCGGGCACGCCGAAGGCGGCGAGGGCGCCGAGCGAGGACTCGGGCCGCGGGTTCGTGACACCGCGGAAGAACCACTCGAACAGGTAGTCCACACCGAACACGAACGCCGTGAAGACCACGAGCGCCACGAACACGATCACCGAGTAGCGGATGACCTCGGCCCGGGTCGGCCAGGAGACCTTCTTGAGCTCGGCGCGAACCTCACGGACGAACTCGCCCGGCTTGGTGCGCTCGGTCTTGAGGCTCTTCGCCGGAGCGCGTCGGTCACGAACCGCCGTCTGCGAGCCGTCGGCGGCCACTTGCCCGGCCTTCTGCGCTGCCCGCTTCTGCTCTCGGTTCATCGACACGTTGTGAGCCTCTCGACGTTGGTGTGGTGATCCGGCCCCTGGTCCCGACGGTCGGGAGCCAGGGCTCGGAACGAGCAGGGCAGGCGGGACTCGAACCCGCAACCGCCGGTTTTGGAGACCGGTGCTCTAGCCAATTGAGCCACTGCCCTGTGGAACCCCGAGGCCCACCCCGACACGCGCCGGAGCGACGGGACACGACGTCCGGGGTGCAGGTTAGACCGCCCGGCGCACCCAGGGCTATCCAGCACCCCGGAGGCCCGGGAGTCCGGGTCAGCCCGTCGGGCTGAGGCGGGTGCGGCGGCTGCGGGACGCCAAGAGCACTCCTGCGGCGCCGGCGGCGGTGGCCGCCGCGGCGAGGTAGGCGACACGCTGACGGTGCTGCGACGACCGCTCGGCGCGATCCCGACCCGTGTCGGCGAGCGACTCGAGGATCTCCACCAGCAGGCGGGGGTCGGGCTCGACGAACTGCGAGCGCAGCTGGGCCAGGGACCGACGGATCCGCCGGTGCTGGGCCAGCTCTGCCTGGCAGCGCAGGCAGCGCTCGACGTGACGGGCCGCGGCGCCGGTGCCGACGTCGACGCCGTCGGCCATCTCGACCAGCGTCGGGGCGGCCTGGTCACACCGCACGGGACGCCACCTGGTCGAGCTCGGGATGGATCTCGGAGCGCAGCTTGTGCCGGGCGCGGTGCAGCCGCACCTTGGCCGCTGTGGTCGAGATGCCCAGCTCCTCGGCGATCGCGTCGTGCGACAGCTCGTAGACGTCTCGCAGCACGATCACGGCGCGCAGCTTGGGCGCCAGGGAGTCGAGCGCCTCGAGCAGTCGGTCGCGGGTGTCGGCCGCGTCCGCACGGAGCTCCGGATCGACGTCGGTGCGCAGATCGACCAGCTCGCCCGCCTCGGGCAGCTGCTCGTGGCGGTGCCGGTTGCGTCGACCCAGGTAGGTCGCGGCGCAGTTGGCGGTGACGCGGTACATCCACGTGGAGAAGCGCGCGTCGCCACGGAAGCGTGACAGGCCTCGGTAGGCACGGAGATACGCCTCCTGGGTCACGTCGCGTGCGTCCTCCTCATTGCCGGTCAGTCGGACCGCGAGCGTGAAGGTGTCGCGGTAGGTCGCCTCGACGAGTCGCTCGAAGGCCGCATCGTCGCCCTCGCGGGCGGCATCGACCAGGTCGGCGAGGTCGTCGTGGACCCCTTCGTCCGACTGCCCGTCGACGTCGAGGGTTACGTCCGGGTCAGCGTCACCACGGGAGCGGCCACCGCGTGACGACCGGGGGGAGGGGTCCGACATGACACGCGAGCGTAACGCGAACGGGACGCCCGCTCGGGCGTCCCGTCCTTGTGATCGATCGCCCGGGCGCGCGTCGGCGCCGGGCGGGGCTCACCGCTGGGTCAGCGGGTCTCCTTGTGGAGGGTGTGCTTGCGCTCGAACCGGCAGTACTTGCTCAGCTCGATGCGCTCGCGGGTGTTCACCTTGGACTTCTTGGTGATGTAGTTGCGCCGCTTGCACTCGGTGCACTCGAGCGTGACTGCCACGCGCTTGTCGGAGGCCATGGGTACTGCTCCTGTGTCAGGTCGTTCTGATGTCTGGTGGGGTGGGTGCTCCGGCCCCGACCTGGATCGGGATGGAACGTGGTAGCGGCGCCCGGACTTGAACCGGGGACCCCTCGATTATGAGCCGAGTGCTCTGACCAACTGAGCTACGCCGCCATGTGGCAACTGCGAGCCCCCTGTCAGAATTGAACTGACGACCTCTTCCTTACCATGGAAGCGCTCTGCCGACTGAGCTAAGGGGGCCGGACGTCACCGGACGCGCCGGTGGGCCGACGGATGAGACTAGCGGAGCGTCCTCGACGCCCACAACCGACCGACCCCGCCGCGACCGGCCTGATCGGCCGTGTCGACGGGCGCTCAAGGAATCGGACCCCACCGCCGATGATCGGGACGTGCACTTCGAACGACTCGTCATCGAATCCGGCGACAACAGCATCTCCTTCGACCTCCACCCGCGTCTCACGGTGATCTCGGGCCTCGGACAGATGGAACGGGACGGGTTGGTCAACGAGTTCATCGGCGCCCTCGGCAACTCCCGATCCGGCATCCACCTGGAGCTCATGGCCGACAACGGCCACCGGTTCGCGGTCTTCCGCCCCAACGGCGCCGGCCACCGCGTGATCGACGTCGACGAGCGTGTCGACGTGACCGCGCAGTTCACCGACGAGTACGGCCAGATCGACCTGCTGTCGCGTGCGGGCCTCGACGCCCGCTCGGCGCGACGCATCATGCGCTTCACCGCACAGGACCTCGCCGAGGCGACCGAGCGCGACGAGCTGATCCAGCAGCTGGCCCGCGTCGACCAGGACCAGCTGTGGGTGGCCGCCGAGGCGCTCCGGGGTGCGCAGCGCCGCCTGGAGGAGGAGGCCGACGCCGTCGGCTCGAGCGTCGAGGACGCCGCGGTGATCGAGCGGATCGAGCGGCGCCACGAGGAGTTCGAGCGCACCCAGTCCCAGAGCGAGCAGGTCCGCAAGGCGACGTTCATGATCGCCGGCATCGCCGCCCTGGCGTCCCTGCCCCTGGTCAAGCTGCTGGGGACCATGGTCGTCGTACCGCTGGGCATCATCGCCCTGGCCGCGGTCGCCGTGTCGATCTTCTACTGGCGGCGCATGGAATCCGCGAAGGCCGCCGAGGACGACGCGCTGGCCGACGCCGGCGCGCAGTCCTACCTGGGCTTCCACCTGCAGAGGGTCAACAGCCTGCTGTCGTCGGACATGGGTCGACGGCGACTGATCACCGCGGCCGAGGAGCACCGAGAGGCTGCGCAGCGCTGGTCGGTGCTCGCCGGCGACATCGACGTCGAGTGGGCCGCGCGGACGCACGCGGAGATCTCCAACGCCGCCAAGCTGCGCAGCCATGCGCTGCCCGGCACGAGCGATCTGGAGCACCACAACGAGGACACCGCCACGATCGCCCACGCCGTGATCACCCGTCTGGCCGAGCTCCGCACGGTCGGTGGGACCTCCGAGAGCTTCCCCGCGTTGCTCGACGAGCCGTTCTCCAACCTGGACTCGGGCATGCTGCCGTCCCTGCTCGAGGTGATGGTGCGCAGCTCCGAGCACCAGCAGATCGTGCTCCTGACCGAGTCGGACGCCGTGGCGTCCTGGGCACGGGTCGAGGCGATGACCGGCGCGATCGGCATCATCGAGCCGACGCCCACCGCCCGCCCCGCCAACGCCCTCTGAGTCGCGGGTCGCGGCGGCGCCCCGGCGCCGTCGCACCACCCCGCGGACCGGAAACCGGTCACCGACCCTGCGTGCGTCGCCGGTAGGTTGACGCCGTGCGGATCCGACCGGCCGAGCTGAGCGACGCCGAAGCCATCATGGCGATCTACAACCCGGTGGTGGAGACGTCCACCGCGACGTTCGACCTGGTGCCGCGGACGCTCGAGGACCAGCAGGCATGGCTGAGCGACCGCTCCGGCGCGCGCATCGTGCTCGTCGCCGAGACCGACGAGGGCGACGTGGCCGGGTACGCCGCGCTGTCGCCGTACCGCGAGCGTGCCGCCTACGCGACCACCGTCGAGGACTCCGTCTACGTCGCGGACGTCCACCACGGCCGTGGTGTGGGACGAACGCTGCTCGAGGAGCTGGTCGCCACGGCCCGGGCGCACGGCTTCCACGCGATGATGGCCAGGATCGTGGCGGACCACGAGGCGTCGATCGCCCTGCACTCGGCGTGCGGGTTCCAGATCGTGGGCCACGAGCGGGAGGTGGGCCGCAAGTTCGGCCGCTGGCTCGACGTGACCCTGATGGAGCGACTGCTCTGAGCCGGACGGCGATCGCACCCGTTCTGTGGTTCGGAATGAACCCTGTGGGGAACGTTCCGAACCACAGAACGGCGTTGCGGTGGTGGGCCG
>JAESGV010000225.1_pt1 | contig 28635 bp, 8 predicted proteins | sample 9269781 | NCBI WGS metagenome assembly JAESGV01 (sample SAMN15741586, study PRJNA653496) | algae metagenome | isolation source: Tildeniella torsiva UHER 1998/13D and co-occurring heterotrophs from... | place: Slovakia: Slovak Paradise National Park, Hrabusice, Kosice Region | collected 2000-01-01
TGGTTTGCAAAACGCAGCGGTACATCGTTTGAACCATTCATGGGGAGAACTCGATAGCAGAACAACTGCAGATTATCAAGAGTGTATGACTACCATGGCGAATGACAAGTCATTCAAGACATATCGTGAGAAACTCATGTTTGCCAGTCCACCATGTGTACCCTACTTGGGTATCTTCTTGACCGATTTGACTTTCGTAGAAGATGGTAATCCTGATCTTGTCAAGAGCAAGACCGGCAAGATGTTGATCAATTGGAAGAAGAAAAAGATGGTTCATGAGGTCATTAGTAACATTAAGCAATACCAGTACAAGCCATACGATTTCCAACCCGTTTACCAAATTCAAAAATTGATGGACAAATTGTTCAGCGAGCACAAGCAACAAACTGAAGAAGTTTTGTACAAAAAGAGTTTGGAGTTGGAACCCAGAGGTGCAGCTCGACAGTCCATCTTGTAAGCATAAAGATCTCGTCCTGTATTGGGTTATTGTTAGTCTTCTTGCTCTTCTTCTTTGTGTTTTGTCTTATTGTAACTGCATGCTTTCTATAAGAGTAGAAAACGAGAAACCGTCAATCAAATGTCAGAATCAAAGCTTCTTAAAGTACAAATAGTTGGATTTTCCCGTTTTTCCATCGAATATATTTGTAACCAACTTCCATTTACATAATTGTAAAGCTGAGTCCTAGCTATTTTTACTTTAGCGAAAGCAAACATTTTTCAAACTATTTGCTATGGACGTACTGTGGAACTCACCTCAGACCGAGAAAGCTCGCATTCTTGCCCAGCAGCTTCATAAACTGCTTGGCTTGGATATGTACCCGCTTATCTTGAAAGTTCTCGCAAATAATGCTGAGGAAGAAGACAATATGGGACCAGAAGTGTTACTGGACAACATGGAATCGCTGATTAAAGGTATACACGATAGAACGCGGTATTACAAAAGACTTGAAGAAGAGAATGTACAGTTAAAGCTTCTACTTAATACCACCCTAAACATTGTAAATACGTTAACGATACCCGAATTGAGGGCAAAGCAACAGCAGACAATGCATGAGAAAGAGAACGCATTGACCACGAAAAAGATACTAAGCTTACGGACAGAGAGGAGGGATAGCTACACCCCAGCAATGACCACCCAACAATATGACGATAATGAAGAAGAAGAGGAAGACGAGTATTCAGATGACGAGAGTGACATATCTTCGTATCACACGGAAGAAGAAGATGAGGATTATGATCCTCAGCATTCATACGGTGACGCGCACTCTCCCATGCCTCCATCGCCAGTCCCGCAATCTCCAAAGAGCGCGACAGACTTTTCGCCATTTGGGCAGTTCCACTTCCCACCAAGACAAAATACAAACATACAAAAAGATTACTCGTTAATGAAACCACCTCAACCACGAAGAGAACAATACCAGAAAAAAGCAACCATTGGACGTGTATACTAGGATATAAAAAATCTTTATCGGACAAAATCGTCATCGATCATTAATTCAGAACTTGTTCTCGCAATACCAACATACGTGTCAGTTTTCAAGAGTGTTAACTGTCCGTGAACATCAGCATAATATGACGAACCAGGAATTAGACCACTTAGACCGGTCGCAATACCTTTTTGTACAATTTTGGTAGCACCTGTTGTAGAGGAAGAAGGTCCTTGACTAATACCAATCCACTTGATACCGCCATTCCATTTCGCCAGTTCCAAATCAAATACACCAAACCGTGAAGGGTCACTACTTGCAAATAAAACACCATATTGTGATACACCTGCTACATTTGCTGGTACATCCTTATCCACTGGGTATGTCATGTGTACATATGGTTTCGAGAAAGTTACAAATAATCCTTGATAGGTTTCCATTACAGCACAGCGTATCGTTTGGTATTGACCAGAATTATACGACCGATAGGTTGCAAATACACCATTATCTCTATTCTCTAGTGCTCTATTTAGTTTCACAGAACCTGGTCTGACAGTGTCAAATTCTGCAAACTTTCCCAACTCTAAACGAATGTCATTGCCATATCGAATAGCTCCATACAACATTGATGCAGATCTAAACCATGTACATGATAAAATAAATCCATGTGTAGATGTAGATTGAATATCAATTTGTGATCGAATTGCTGATTCTACCTTGAACGAAGGCCGACATGAAAACTTTACAACTGGACTAATGGGTTGGATCTTATCGGCACTGTTTTCTATCACTCGTACATCATTTTCAGTTGCAATGAGTACTCTATATCCACTAAGTGGAGTGATATTTCCACTTCTACATGGTGCTACCAAATACCGAGTGTCTAGTAGTGACCATTGCGAAATGGTTTGGTTGTACAGTAATAAATAGTTTACACATCCTGTATTTTCTTCTGTTTCCATGTGGAACATGACCGAGTACCGATCGTTTGGAAGAACTGAAAAATAGGCAAATTGTTCAAATGTTCCATTTGTTTGTACTATAGGGAATGGTTGTTGTGTTTGTATCGTGTCCGTGATTTGACCCATTTGTATGAATAATGTAAAATTAGTTGGTGTCGTTTCTGAAAATAAAGTGACAAAACGATCATGGCCAACTGGTAGTGAATCAAAGATATTTGGTGTACTATTTCCGCTAAAGATTGTCGCGTTTGTAACAAGTGTTTTGTCATCGAGTACAGTTGTGAATAATCTTCCATCGTCATTGGCATTGTATACTAGAACAAGTCTATGGGTTTTAGAAAATGGAAAAAATAGACATACTTTGAATTGCTTGGGAAATAGGAAAATGTTTGAACTTGTGTTGGAAAAGATGGTAGTTTTTCATCTGTTACGCGTTGGTACATGAATTCAAACCCTGATCCTGCACGGATTTGTCCACTAATAGATGAAACTGCCACACCACTTGGTATCGAGTACCCATCATCGGCGTTATACTCGACAGTAAAATAGTTGTGATAAGGAAAGATAATTGTATAAGTAAATGAGCTTATGCTTAGTCCCAGTGTTGTGATACCGGCTATTAATACAAGTACACTCACTAGAAAAGTACAGTTCACCATCCATGACATTCTGGTGAAACGAAATCCTTGTACTTTGCGTAATAGTGGTTGTAGATCTTCATTATTGTTTGTGTATGCTGGAACAGTCCCAATTGAAACGTTGCTGTTACTGCGCGTTCGTGTAGGTTTTTCGGAAGATGGTCGTCGACTCTTTTTATCTCGCGAGTTTGGTGAGTCTGAGTTGTTCATCTTCTTTGTTTGCCTTGGAAGGCTCTACTTGGAATTGTAATAAGAAAGAAGTCAATCAAACAAGATATTTACAGGCCTATTGTTACAGAGTCGCCTACATAGCTCGTCATGCCAAATGGATGACATCCGCGTGGGACATCTTTCATAATGTAAGTATTTTCGCCACAACTAAATTCAAGCGATTGGTCATAGTAGTCGTAGTACAATTGTATTGTGCTGTCTTTTGAGAACTCAAAACCATTTTGTGCATAGTTTACATCTGGGTCACTATGCGACCACGTGTATCCATTATAAGTCATCATGTAAGCAAAGTGTCCCAAGTTGTCATAGGTCCAGTATTGCTTGTGGATATTATGAAATGCAACACCAACCCCTATTCCATCAGTTCGTTTTGCTTTGAATGAAATAGTCCATCTGCGACTTTGTGTTAATGGCCTTTCTGCGAGTGCGAATTTATACCAGCCTTCCTGCATTTGAGTTGCGGTAGAGCACTCTTCAGTGAGTTCAAAAGCCTCATGAACCATGAATCTGTTTATGCCTTGTTGTAGTTTTACCTTCAACATTGTAGTGAGTTGCTTTAGACTTTGTTCATCTTCATTCGTGTTGTGCGTGAATAGAAACCTTATCATATGCTGTTCTTGTTTGTGAACTCAGTTGTTTGAAAAGTTGTAAAAGCATTTTATTCAGCGAATCCATCGTCCATGTGTTTACTTAGTATCGATTGGAACGCTACGTATAGATCACTGTTATCACTACCAAAGATATCTCGAGCAACAGCTAGAGTTTCTTCCTTACTTGCATGTTTCTGATTCAAATTCTTTATGCAATCTAGGAACTTTTTGAATTGTGGAATGGAAAGTCGAGTTTTGACAATTTTGAAGAACTCTTTTCCTTCTATTGGTTTCTTTTGTACACCTCTTCTATTTGACCTATGGTCATCTTCATCATCTAAACTTTCTGATTCCGAGCGATTTAATCTGGTGTTGTGCTCAAAGCTACCAATATCATTATCTCTGAACGACTACAACTTTAGAGAGTGCTTGAGACGTACCTCATATGTTGACTTTGACAATGGAGATGAGGCGCTAGTGAATGTATCATCAACCTAATTATTGATTTAGCACATAACTAGGGCTTACACCAGATTCTTCCGATATGTTGTCTTGATTTATACTTTTGATAATTGCTTTCTTGAACGAGTTTAGCTTGGACAGTTCGCGCCTTGAAATTAGTTTCTCGTCTAGAACTTACCCTAATCGCTTCACTTGCGTTAGTAAATGCGTCTTTTCCGAGTTCAAATTCTCATTATCTTCTGATAGTTGTTTAATATTTGCATCTTTTCGATTTAGTTCTTCTTGCTGCGCTTCCACCGTACTTCTGAGTTCTACGATATCTTTTTGCTTTTCTTTTATTACAGATTTTAACTGTTCTACTTCTGATTGCATCGAGTCCACCTAAATCATTAGATAGATGTTTATTTTCTAAACCTTATCATGGTAAGCTCGTTGAATGATTTGAACTCCAATACGAATCTGTTCATCGTGACCTCGTGGTATGTTGTACTCCAGAGAAGAGTCATTAGCTTCCATTGTCAACTTGTGTAACGGTAACAAAATGAGCTAGAATTTATATTTATTTTCTGAAAGCAAACTTGTTCAACCCAGTTGTCAGATTAGCATCTCTAGAATCCATTTCTTCATCGCTGTCACTATCATTCGTGAATTGTATAACACTAGATCTTTTCTGTACAGCGTCTTCTATTTCTACTAATCGTTGAGCAAGAGAGAACTTTCTAGCATCGCTAATCAACTTGGCAGCATGTAACAATTTATCTTTTGGACTTCTTTCAGGTGTTTCTGGCGTAACAGGTGTTTGCAGTAGCGCTTTCTTTGAATCAGATTTGCTAAACGTTCTCTGAGGCGTACCAGGCGTTAGCGAACTATTTTGTGGTGATACAGGAGTAAACATGGTATCTTCTTCTTTGGGACTCGTTCTGAAACTTGGTTTCTTAGCCAGTAACGGTGACAACATTGGTGTAAACTTTTTAGAAAGTGTAGATTTGGGTTGTACAATATCTCCAAATTCATCTATTTCTAATTTCTCTACCACGTTCTTTCGTTTCTTGAAAATATTCTCGTGTTGTTTTTCTCCATGCGAAATGGCAGTATCGATCACCAAACTTGATTTTTTGGATTTTATCGTTTGATCAACATGGGATAATTCTTTTGAGGGTGTCATGGGACTTGGCGTCAAAATAGGATTAATCGAAATAGATGATGGTGTTAATAGTGATGATATTAATGGATCGTGAGAATCTGGTATCATGATAGGTGATAGTTTCTTTGGTTGTAGTGGTGTTAAATGCAATGGTTTTCGTTCCATTACCGGTGTAGTTGTCGAAATTGGTGTTCCGTACTGACTTTCTGGGGTATACATTGTTGATGTTTGTGGAGAAGCAGTGTATAGTCCAGGTGTAAATGGTGAAGATCCTGATTTGATAGGTGTCGTTAACGAGGCAAATATTGCATCTCTATTTTGTTCCTCTTGTTGCAAATTAATTTTCAATTGTTGTTTTTCCATTCGTGCTTTGTACGCTTCTCGCGCATGAACATATTCATCAATAGGTGCAATGGCCGATCTTCTTTTTGGTTTATCAGTCAACATGACAAACGTATGATCACGGTATCGTTCATCATTTTCATCCAAAGAATCTCTCCTGTTTCTCGTATTGGATCTCATTTTTTCCATTTCTTGTACTTGATGTGAATAACTATATGGAGAGGCCATTGCATTAACTGCTTGCATTTTTCTCATTGCGCGTTTGAATTTGTCATGCTTTTCATCAGTGGGAACTGTTTCTACTTCTTTAACTTGTTCTGTAGGTGCAAATGGTGTATCGCGATAACCTTCTGGAACATAGGCATCGATATCTAGCGTTTTTTCTTCTTCCTCTTCGACAATGACTGTTGCTGTCTTCTTTCTGTATCGACAATACAATAATCCAATAATGACAAATGCGAGTACGCATATCACAGTAACCACAAAAAAGGCGCCAAATGATAAAATGGCAAGCCACACTAAATTAATACCACTTGTTGGTACATCAACAATCGAACCCAATGTAATGTTTCCACATAGTCCTGCCTGACATTGCAGTCCTAAACTATTCACATAAATAGTCATCGCAATCACATCTTCTTGGATTCTTCTCGCTTGTGATCCAAGAGTACTTTGGCTAAGTACAACTCGGAATGTAGATTTGAAAAACTTTTCTGGTTCAAACTTGATAGGTGTAAGTGTATGTGAGCATATCGTATCTTTTCCGAAAAATAAATCTGTGGTAAATCGCCATCCTGCTTTGGTTGATTGTGCTTTGACGATCAAGCGGTAATTCGTGTTAACCGTGAATGTACATGGTACACGATCCGAGTATGACGCTTGTGTCATGTTATATGACAATTTGATATATTTTTTACCATCTGCATCGCCACTCAGTGAACCGAGGATAAAGCTATCACCTGATGCTGACCATAACCATGATTCTACCATATCTCCATACTGCGTTGCGTTATCAATTGAAAAGTCGACAAAGCTTTCTTGTTTGACAATTGGGAATAAATCTGTGGACATGACTGCTCTTCTGTACTTTTTGCCAGTAATGTTGAACACTGATGAAACCATGAGTTTGACATCTCCGTAACTATCTGATGCAGTGGTTTGTAAAATTGTTAATTCTTGTGGTGGACCAAGTGTATCGGGTAGTGTGGAGTAATCTCCACCAAATGCGTCATTGACTTGTTGTATAGTTTTAAAATTGGTAGCAAATGTGAGTCCTTGTACGTAATTCAACTTTAGTTTGGAGTTTGAGCCAGTGTTTGTAAATTGTACGCCATCGTTTGAGACATCCAACGTAAGTGTTGCTGTTGTCGTGTTGAGGTCTGGAATAGGACATTTAATTTCGGTGCTTGATACGTATACACTTGGTATGGTTACTACTGCATCTCCTGATGTGAATCGACACGTTGCGTTTGTAGTGAATTCAGAGCCACTAACAGATATTGTACTTCCTGGTGCGATGATGTTCTTATCAATGGAAGATACTGTTGGTATTGCATCAAAAGGTACGGCAGTTGATGGTCCACTTGTTATAGGTATTCCTGTTGTACTTGGTATTGATGTTGTTGGTACAGCAGGTGTCGCTGTAAGTGGAGTGTATGTTATCACTGTGCCACCGTAGTATGTAGTTCCATCGTTAGATACTTGGATAGTAACAGTAGCGTTAGCGTTTGTGAACGTAGGAACAGTACATGTTACTTGCGTTGAACTTATCGTGGTCGCAGATACTACATATTGCTCGTTACCTGACGTAAATTTACATGTACTTGAGTTTGTAAAAGAAGATCCCGATACTGTTATAACTGTACCAGGACTAGTACTTGTACGATCGACACTAGCAATGGTTGGTGGTGTAATAGCCGTTGTGAAACTTGGTGATACTTTAGGTGAGTAGTTTACACCATCGTTCGAAATTTGTAGTGATACTGTTCCATTGACTCCCATTTCAGGTGTAGTGCACTTGATTTGCGCACTGCTCACGAATGCTGCCGGTACAATCTCTACCCTTGACCCAATAGAGTAAACACACGTCGCGTTGTTTGAAAACAATATTCCTGATACGGTAACGACTGTGCTAGGAACAAGTGACGATTTGTCTACTGACCCAATGATGGGAACAGGTGTAGTAACGTAGGTAATGGGCTGTGCATTCGAATTGTACGATACTCCATTGTTTGAAACACTAACTTGAAGCGTATGATTGGGAGAGCTTGACATTGTAGGTACTGTGCATGTAACAGTAGTACTGTTAATAATTACTGCTTGTACAACTATTTGTTGATTGTCTATCACAAATTTGCATGTAGAATTGTTCGTAAATCCTGTTCCAGTGAGGGTGATTACATTTCCTGGTCCAACAACTGTCAAATCTATCGTATTCGCAACAACTACTGTACTTGGATTATAACTTATAGTTCCAGCCGGTACAGTATGAATACCATCGTTTGTTACGCTTAGTTGCGCTAACGCTGATGAGTTGAAGTGTGGTGTAGCGCAGCTTGCTTGATTTGTGTTTGTTACAAATGCTTGAACATCTATTATCGTTCCTCCTGAAGTGAATCTACAAATTGTAGCATTTGTAAACTTATCTCCAGTTACGATTATAACTGTACCATCAACTACGTTTGTTTGGCTTATAGCTTGAACTACAGGCATAGTAGTGTTAACGTATGTGATAGTTGTAACAGGCGAGAATGTGTTTCCATCATTGGATATGGAGATATTCACATTAGTAGCGTTCATTACTGGGGATACGCATTGTACGACTGTATTATTCACAAATATCGCCATTGTTGTTACAGTCTGTGATCCTGCTTGGAACCTGCAACTTGTAGTATTTGTGAATGAATTTCCAACTAGTGTGACTATATTGCCAGGTCCAACTATAGTTTCTACTACTGTTTGAACAGTTGGTAGTGCAGATGCCTGATATGATAGATTAATCGAGTTTGATGATGGACTTGTTCTATCTGCAACGACGGATAGTGTTACTACTCCACTAACATTAAACGCTGGTACCACACATAGTATTTCTTGAGAACTAACGAATACAGAGGCGACGTATATGGTTACACCTCCAACGTGGAACAGGCATATAGAAGAGTTCACAAATAGATTTCCTGTTATCTTGATCACAGTTCCTGTACTGACACTAGTACTATCTATGGATTGTATGCTTGCCACTTGGACGCTCGTGTAGGGAATAGTCCCTCCACTAACGAATGTTGTTCCATCATTAGAAACTGATACCAGTATAGTACTGTTAGTGGTAGTACTTGTGTTGAAATTAGGAACAGTACACTCTACCATTGTTCCATTGATCAATTTGGCTGGTAAGTTACTTGATACAGAATTGAATGTAAATTGACAAATTGCATGATTTGAAAATGATGATCCTGTAAGTATGACTGTGTTACCAGGTCCTACAACATTTTGTCCGACTGCAGTGATCACAGGAATAGTCGCTGTGTAATGTGCCGTAGCTACATTCGTCCAAGTAGTATTGTCGTTTGACATTGCCACTATTACAGTTCCAGTGGCGTTAATGCTTGGAACAACGCATCTTAGCGCGGAGTTGGAATCCACAAGAGCAGGTACAGAAACACTTACCGAACCAATTGTAAATTGGCAAGTTGATGTGTTTGTGAAAAGTGATCCTCTTACAGAAATAACACCTCCAGGTGAAACAGTTGTAGTATTCACCGATTGAACAATTGGGATAGGATTCGGTACAATGTTCACAGGTGGTAATGCATTATTTCCATAATATGTATTTCCATCGCTTGAAATAGAAACTTGAATACTTGATGTCGCGTTTAGCATTGATGCTGTCGCGCTTTGATTTCCATGCGAGAATGATTCAATTGGAGGAACAGTACATGCTACTGATGTTTCGTTTTGAACTAAAGCAGTGACTGTAGCAGTGAAATCTCCAATGGTGAATTGACATGTTGTCGTGTTTGTGAAAGATGAGCCTGTAATAGTGATTATGTTGCCAGGTCCAACTATTGTTTGATCAATTGATTTCACTGTTGGTGGAGATGCGTAGCCGATTGTGAAAGTGTTGTCATTTGTATACGTATGACCATCATTTGACACTGCAACATTAGCAGTTCCCGTAGTATTGAGTAATGGTGTAGTACATTGTATTTGTGTGGAACCAAGTACAATTGCAGGTGTAGTTTGTACTATGTTTCCAATTTTAAATTGGCATGTAGTTGAGTTTGTGAAATCTGATCCACTGATAGTGATAACTGATCCTAGTGTAGTTGTGGATTGGTTGATAGAATCTACTGACGGTACAATAGTATCTACCATTGTTATTGGAGTATTGGTGTTTCCACTCCAGTAGTTTGTGCCGTCATTTGAAACAGACACTACAACGGTAGATCCATTCGCGAGTAGTTGACTCATACTTGTGTTTCCATGTTTAAAGTTGGATACATCGGGAACAGAACACTGAACCAACGAAGCGTTAATGTAAACTACTTGCACTATTGCAGTGTACGGACCTATTTCAAATTTACACGTTGACGCGTTCGTGAAAGATGTTCCTGTTAACGTGATCACATTCCCAGGCCCTACTACACTTTGATCACTTACTATAACGGGACTGTTTTGAGGAACTACAGTAATGTTTTGGCCTGGGCTATAGTTTAATCCGTCATTTGATATTGCAAGTTGCACAATGGTAGTAGAGTTATAGTTTGGTACTTTGCATACGATCTCGTTTGCGCTTATAACCACAGCAGGTGTAGTTATTACATCAACGCCACTAGTAAACGTACAAATAGTAGTATTCTTGAACTTGGATCCTGATATTACGATATCAGAGTTTGCCGAAGCAATTTGCTTGTCTAGTGATGATATGACGGGAATAGGCGTTTCTGTGTACGTCAGAGGCTGTGTTGATGATATAAATAGAATGCCATCATTAGAAACACTCAATGATAGATTAGCATGAGTAGTGTTAACATCAGGAACTGTACACTGTACAAGTGTACTGTTGATGAATGTAGCGTTAACAATATACTCTGTTCCTCCAATAGAGAACTTGCATACTGTAGTGTTCGTAAGAGAACGGCCAAAGATGTTGATTTCTTCATTGGAACTAGTTGCCTGGGTATCGATTAGAGTAATCACTGGTGGTAGACTAGATACATAGGCGATATGAACATTACTAGGTGAATAGATAGTGCCATCATTTGAGACATCTAGTGTTGTGTCATTTCCTTGTAATACAGGTGTAGTACACTGGATCTGTGATTCACTATTGTGGGTTGCTGCTACTATAACGGTAATACCATTACTCATGAATCTACAGGTAGCATTTGGTGTGAATAAAGTGCCAGAAACTATAACAACTGAACCAGGTCCTACTATCGTTTGATCCACACTTGCGATTGTTGCTATTGGTACTGGTGTATAGTTCATAGTAGTATTATCAGAGAGGTAAAAGTGTGAACCATCATTTGAGATAGATAGTTGCACAGATGTCGCTGATACGAACTGTATTGCATCAGTAGCATTTAGCGTACATCGTAATAGTGTTGCGTTAATAAACTCGGCCGGAAATATGATATCAGTTACACCATCTGTGAATCGACAAACAGAAGAATTTGTAAATGATTTTCCATGTACAGTAACGGAACTTCCTGGACCTATGATGCTAGTATCAACTGTTTCTACAATGGGTGGAGCAGTGTACTGATATACACCACTTGGTATTAAATGTTGACCATCGTTTGAGACTTGTAGCGTGATACTTCCACTAGCATTAAAGTTGGGTACCATACACTGTATTTGTGTATCACTGATGTACACTGCTATAGCTGGAGTAACACCTGAAAAGTGACATCTAGAACTGTTTGAAAAGTTGGAACCAGTAATGGTGATCGTGGTACCATCAAACACACTGTTTTGATCTGTAGTTTGTACTGATGGTACTATTGTTGGTACAAAAGTTACTGTACCAGGAGATGCAATATAGTTTGCTCCGTCGTTGGAAATAGAGACTGTTACAGTTGTTTCTGCTGAGCTTGTGTTTAGGGTAGGAACAGGACAGTAGATCAGTGTACTATTCACATATTCTGCATTGACATCAACAGTACTTGATTGGTATGTGAATATACATCTAGATGTGTTGGTAAATGATGTACCAAAAACTGCAATGACGTTCCCAGGGCCGACTACATTCTCTGCTAGTGACTGTATAATTTGAGGTACATAGGTAAAGTTTAAAGCACTAGATCCTGTAACTAGCGAATCAGCATCGTTTGAAACAGTAAGTTTTACGACTTGCGCTATACTAGTGTTCAAAAACGGAGCGGTACATACTATAGAGCTCGTTTGAATATTAGTCGCAGGTACAGTTATCACTGTTGATCCTACAGTGAAGATACAAGTTGCATTGCTCGTAAATAGAGATCCATGAATTGTTATAGGTGTGCCATACCCTCCATTAGGTTGGTCTAATGCTGTAAGTTGAGCAATTGGTGATGGACGACAATATTGGATTCCTTGAGGCTGTGTAAAGGATATACCATCGTTTGATAGTGAAAGTTGAATTGGTACAGTGTCGTTTTGTCCAATCACGCTAACGTTCATGAGAGGAACAGGACACTCAACTAGTGTGCTATTGAAATATGTAGCAATGATTTCTACTGTTACTCCTCCTACTGAAAAATGACAAGTTGTTCCATTTATGAACGATGAACCAACTACTGTTATACTGCTACCTGGTCCTACAACAGTTGTAGCAACTTGCTGCACTTGAGGTACAGCGGGAGCTAGTGTAAATGTAGAAGCAGAAGAGCTACTACCGTTTTGTGTTATCGTTAGGGACGCTGTATTAATAGTATTTGTATTAAAGTTGGGTACTGTGCACGTCACACTTGTATTGCTCACAATTGTAATAGGCACATGTATAATAGTAGAACCAACTGAAAATGTACACATTGCCGATGAGGTGAAAAACGAACCAGAAACGGTAATGTTTGTTCCTTGTACTGCCACTTGAGTATCTATACTGCTTACTAGTGGCACTTGTGCATACGTTTGGGTTGTATTTCCACCGACAAACAATGAACCATCGTTAGATACTGATATCTGTACGTTTCCATCAGTGACGTTAATACTAGTAGATGAATTGACTGGTATAGTACACAAGATGTATGATTCGTTTACAAATGTAGCAGGAACGAGTATCTCGTTTGCTCCAATGGTAAACTTACATACGCTAGTGTTTGTAAATGATGATCCCACGATATAGACATTACTTCCAGGTCCAACAGTGGTTTGGGCGATGGAGGAAATTTGAGGAGTACTAGTGAAACTCAATGGCGTATCTAGCGCAGTGTACACATGACCATCATTTGATATCGATAGTGTGACTGATGTAGATGTGTTATACTTTGGTGCGGCACACTGTACTGTAGTACCACTTACAAATACAGCACTAGTTACTATAACCTGACCATTAGCCTCAAATCTACATGTAGTTTGATTCCTGAGTAGTAAACCTGTTACAGTGACTACATCACCAGCGTGTATACTTGTTTGATTTACTGATTGCACGATAGGCACTGGTGTGGTAACATAACTTGCAGATCCTGTGATAGAATAATCTACTCCATTATTTGATACAGAAAGTGTTATAGAAATATTACTCGCAGCGTCAATGGAGACATTCAAACTTGGTACCAGGCACGATACCGTTCCATTACCAGTCAAAGTGGCTGGTACAATTATGATATTGTTTGGTGCCTCAAACTTGCAGCTTGTTTGGTTTGTGAATGAAGAACCAGTAATTGTAATACTATTTCCAGGTCCTAGTATCGTTGATTCTATTTGTTGTACAGTGGGTGTTCTAGGAGCAACTGATATAGTTGTTGAAGTAGATGATGTTCCGTTTTGAGTAATAGAAAACGATACGACAGTAGTTGTGTTGAGCTCTGGTACTGTACACGTGACTTGAGTACTGGTTATATACGTTGTAGGTGTTTCGATTATTGTTGAGCCTACTGTAAATGTACATTTTGATGTTTCAGTAAAGAAAGCTCCTGACACAGTTATATTTGCACCTGAGATTGTACTGGTCACATCAACACCACTAATTACAGGTGTTTGTGCGTACATTTGAGTTGTATTACTACTAACAAATACTGTACCATCATTTGATACCGATACTTGTATAGTACCACCGGTAAAGTTTGTACGACTTGAGATATTCAATGGTAGTGCGCAAAATATGTATGTTTGGTTGACATACATAGCAGGTACCACTATTTCAATACCACTAACACTAAATTTACATACAGTAGTGTTTGTGAATGACGAGCCAACAATCGCAATATCACCTCCTGGTCCAATAGTGTTCTGACCGATGGATGAGATTTGAGGTGCACTTGTGTAGGTGATTGGTGTGCCAACTGATGTGTAGACGTTATTGTCGTTTGAAATCGATAGCGCAATAGTGGTAGTAGTGTTGAAGGTTGGTACTGTGCATTGTACTTGAGTACTATTTACATACACAGCTAATGTTTCAATCACTACTCCATTTGCAGAAAATCTGCATGTAGTTTGGTTAGTGAGTAACGAACCAGTGATAGATACAACATCGCCACCATATACATTTGCTTTGTTGATGGCTTGTACAACAGGCACAGGTGTTGTCACATATTGTATAGTTCCTGAACTAATATAGTCATGACCATTGTTTGATATGGAGACAGTTATTGATATGTTTCCAAACAAAGACTCATTCATACTCGGTGTCATGCACAAAATCGTACCATTGTTGAGCATAGTAGCAGGCACTACCTCCACATCATTTAATGTCTCAAATTTGCATGTTGTTTGATTTGTGAATGATGAGCCTTGTATCACAATAATGCTTCCTGGACCCACTACTGTACTGTCCATCGACTGAACACTTGGTAGTGGAGGCACTGTATACTGTAGTGTAATTTCATTAGATTTGGCAATAAAGCTCATTCCATCAGAAGAAACGTCTAAAGTAACAGTACCACTGTTATTAAAATTGGGAACTTGACAGTATATTTCTGTATTATCGATAACGATAGCAGGTACGTATGCCACTCCGTAACTAGTGGTGAATCTACATAAACTTGAGTTGGAAAACAATTCACCAACAAGTTTCACGAGCGTGTTAGGACCAACACTGGTTTGGTCTACAGATGTTATGACGGCGATAGGATACGGTATATAGTTAACTCCACTTGATACATTTGTGAATGTTACTCCATCGTTCGATATAGATAACTGGACTGTGACGTTGGTTGTCACGTTGAGTAGTGGTGTAACACATATGATAGATGAACTATTCACAAAATCAGCAATCGTGTCTACCACTTGACTTCCGATGGTGTATCTACATGTAGAAGAGTTGGTGAATGACGAGCCTACAATGTTCACAGAAGTACCAGGTCCTATCAAAGTATGATCAAGAGATGTAACTACAGGAGGGGCAATAGGAAGCGTATAAGGTACTGTGTACGAGTTTACACTTGTGTAAGTATAGCCATCATTTGATATTGATAAAGTGAGAGTACCTGTTGCGTTGAGCGGAGGCGCTATGCACTGTACTTGATTTGTACTAAAAACTACTGCAGGTATAACTTGTACGTAATTTCCAAGTGAAAAGCGACATGTTGTCGTATTAGTAAAGTCACTTCCTGTTGCTGTTATAACTGTGCCTGGAGATACATTTGTTTGATCAAAAAATTGTACACTTGGAACAACAGTATTCGATACAGTTACAAGTGTTGGACTAGGCCAAAACGACTGACCATCATTCGAGATGGAAACTAGCATCGTCGTGTTTTGCAATAGTGCATTTGCATTCAGTGTCATGTTTCCAAACGTAAATGAATCCAAGTTTGGTACTGCACATATGATGCGTGTGTCGTTCACAAATATAGCAGGTTCTATAAATACGTAATCGCCCACTGTTAACTTGCATGTAGATAAGTTTGTAAACGCTGAACCACTCACAGTAATTGTGTTGCCAGGTCCAACTGCCGTTTGCTCTAGAGAAGAAACAGCGGGAGGTGTCACTGACGCATAGTTTAACGTAAAAGAGTTTCCAGTAGTGTACGTTACGTTATCATTCGAGATCGATAGCGTGACTACTCCTGTAGCGTTCATGTCAGGTACAATGCATTCTACTTGTGATGTACTAACAAAAGTAGCTGAAACAGTAGTTGTTGAATTACCTATGGTAAATCTACAAGTAGAAGAGTTTGATAATAGTGTTCCCGAGACTGCGATAACTGTTCCGGCACTTGCACTGCTCTTATCTAACCCTTGAACATCAGGTACAGTTGTACTAACTAGTGGTATAGAGGGTAATCCATTGTTTCCGTAAAATGATACACCATCGCTAGAAACGAGAACCTGTATGCTACTAGGTAGCAAAGCGTTGGTGGCAATTTGATTTCCGAGCAAGAATTGATCTAGTGATGGAACGATACACTCTAACTTGCCTCCAACTAGTGTGGCCGGTACTGTTGCTTGATATCCACCGACAACAAATCGACATTCTGAAGAGTTTGCGAACGATGAACCTGTTACAGTTACAGTATTTCCTGGCCCAACTGCTGTTGCATCAATTGCAGTAATAGATGGTGGTTGAGTGTACTGCACTGTAACAGGACTCGAATAAGTGTTTGCATCGTTAGAAACGCTAATTTGTACTTGATTTGTTGCGTTTAGTAAAGGTGTAGTACATTGTATTTGAGTAGTACTAATCAAAACAGCAGGTGTTATTTCTACATGTCCTCCTACCACAAATTTGCATGTTGATGAGTTTGAAAAGGATGTTCCGTTGATACTAATGGATGATCCAGGTGTTATGTTTGTAACATCGATAGATCCTATTGTTGGAACAGGCGTACTCACTAGTATGATAGGAGGTATAGCTCCGCCACTTGTATAAGTTGATCCATCATTAGAAATAGCAAGTTCAACTTGGGTACCATTACTTGGTATACTTGTATTGAATTGTGATAATTCAGGTGTTATACACTCGATCAATGTACTGTTAATGTATACAGAGGAAACAATAACGGAGCTGTTACCCAGTGTAAACTTGCATGTTGACGAGTTTGTGAAACCTGTTCCTAGTACTGTTATAGAATTATCAGGACCAACAATTGTTGTACCGATTGCCTGTACATTTGGCGCCTGCGAGTACGAAACCGATTTAGTGTTGCTAATTGTCCATGTTTGTCCATCATTCGAAACAGAAACTTGCAACACTCCGGTACCATTAAATTGTGGTGTGATGCATTGTATATGACCACTATTTGTATATTGGCTAGGTACGATAACTTCTTCCACACCTAGTGTAAATCTACACGTTGAAGAGTTTGTGAATAGAGACCCGACAATAGTCAAAACTGTTCCTGGTTGTGCGTTATTTTGCGAAATAGTATCCACGACAGGAATTGTTTCCGAAACCATTATGATGGAAGTAATCAAAGTACTTGACAAAGTATGACCATTGTTTGACACGGCTAGTTGCATTATTGTTCCATTGTTGGGTAAACTCGAAAGATGATTACTTCCATTCACAAAGTCCATAATATTGGGAACAGGACATGTTACTTTTGTACTGTTCATGTAAACAGCAGGTACAGTTGCAACATAGTCGCCAATAGAGTATTCACACGTTGTATTGGGAGTGAATGAACTTCCTAATATGCCAATACTATTTCCAGGTCCAACTATTGTTGCATCTATTGATGATATTGTTGGCGGCGCAACATAGTTAAATGTGAGTTGGCCGTTTCCAGTTGTAAAAGTTGATCCATCGTTGGATAGGCTTAATGTCATGGTTCCACTTGCATTGTAGGAAGGTACTATACATGATACTTGTGTGAGGGAAATATTCACTGCGGGAATGATGTATTCTTGACCGTCGATTGTGAATTTACAAAATGGATTCGTCATAGAGGAACCTGTAACTATAATAGTTGTTCCTGGACCATAATCACTATCCGAAGTTGAAAATGATTGAATGGAAGGAACGATGGTCGGCACTAAAACAACTGGCATTTGCGTGTTACTTGCTACTCCGTTATTGTCTAGTTGTAGAACAACACTCGTGTTTTGTCCTATTGACACATTGACTATTGGAATCATACATTGTACTAATGTACTATTAATAAACACTACTGGAGTAGTGATATTAACTGTCGCTGATGTGAATTGACATGTTGTCGAATTTGTGAAATCTTGTCCTATTACGCTGATTGTGTTACCTGGTCCTACTACGATCTGATCGATCGCTTGTATCGTTGGTGGAATGATATTTACAAAGTTTAATGCAGCTTGAATAGACGAGTAGGTACTTTCATCGTTTGAAACGTCTAGTAACATAGTGGTGGATACAGTATAATTGGATGGCACTATGCAAACCATGCTATTGCTAGCAATACTCACAGCAGGTACAACGATGCTACTATTGCCAACTGTAAACCTACACGTAGACGAGTTTGTGAATAGATCACCTGTAATAGTAACCTGAGTACCTGGTCCAACTGTTGATTGTCCAATAGAGTCTATAACAGGCACTGGTGCTGCTACAAAGTGTATTGATTGAGTTGGAGAGTAATTAGTGCCATCGTTAGAGATCTCTATGAGTCCGCTAATTGTATAGTTTGATCCAAACGTAAAGTTATTACTTGGTAGCTCACAAATGATTTCTGTGTCGTTGATAAAAATGGCAGATACGACTACTGTCGTTCCACCAATTGAGAACCTGCACGTAGATGTATTATGGAATCCTGAACCTGTTATAGTGATTTGGTTGCCTGGTCCTAACGTTGTGTCGCCTATCACGTTCACAGTCGGTGGTGCAATAGGTTGTACATACGCAAAAGTCACACTGTTACTAGTGAACAAACTTCCATCGTTTGAAACGCTCAACAATACGTTTGATGATTGTGTATAGTTTGGTGCTATGCATTGGATCATAGTACTATTAATGTATAACGCAGGTAGTGATGTTAGCATGCCCTGCTCGTTAAATATGCAAACTGATTCATTAGTGTACAAAGTACCCACTAGTGTGATTACAGATCCGGCTGTGATAGTTACATGATCTGTGGTTGTTAACGTAGGTACTGCAGTATCTACATAAGGGAAAGAATTCTGTGTTGTACTCGTGGAAAATGTTGTACCATCATTAGAAACGTCTAGGCGAACTAAAGTAGTTTGGTTTAGCCCAACAGTATGGCTATACGTTGGAACTAAACACAAAATAGTGCTGTTGTCGACAATCTCTGCAGGTGTATAATAAACTTCATCAACGAACACAAATCTACACGTAGAGTTGACGAAAACACCTCCTGTTACAGAAATGTAGTTTCCTGGTCCTGCTGCTTGTTGTGGAATAGAATTTACAGTAGGAGTCTGCGTTGCTGTCCAAACCAGTGTTTGAGAGTTTGATATTGTTACTCCATCATTTGATACTGATAATACAACCTGAGAGTCATTTGTTGATACGTTCATGGGTACAATGCACTGCACAATCGTCGCATTAATGAACAGTACTTCTACCTGCGACTCCGTAGAGCCGGAAGAAAAGACACAAGTAGAGTTGGCTGTGAATCCGTTTCCCTGAACAGTTATAATAGTGCCTGGTCCAATTGTTTGTTGATCTATACCTATTAGTGTTGGAATAGGTGTTGGAACAAACACTAATGCTTGACTGGTTGAAGGACTATAGTTCACACCATCATTCGAAACATCGATTATTAGTGGCATACTAGAGTTGAGTGATATATTACTAGGTACTTCACACTGCATAACAGTAGAATTGAGAAACACTCCCGGAGAGTAAACAATAATTCCGCCTGCTGTATACCTACACGTGGTGTTTTGGAAGAAAAATTCTCCATGGATAGTAACACTTGATCCTGGTCCCACTGTGGCTTGATCTATGCTACTCAACACAGGAACTGTTGTAGAAACATAGTCTATTGCTTGTTGTGATGAAGCATTGTTGTATGTAACCCCGTCGCTAGATACATCCAAATACATTGGAACGTTTGGGTCAAATGAGTTGATACTTGGAACAGTACACTGTATTAGAGTATCATTAATGAAAGTTGCCTGTACAACTACGGTAACAACACCAGAGTTAAATTGACACGTTGAGGCATTGGAAAACGATGTTCCTGTTATCGTTATTGTATTTCCAGGTCCTACTACAGTTGTATCTACAGAACCAACTGTAGGAATTATCGTAGGTAAAGTAACGTTGCTTGATACACTGGTACTTGGTGTAACAGATCCAGTTGGTGTAGCTGTTGGTGTAATAGGTAAAACAGTACTAGTAGGCGTAGCTGTTGATGTAACAGAACTAGTGTTACTCACATATAGAGTAGGCATTACTGTGTCCGTAAGTGTACTTGCTCCAGTTGTAGGGGCTAGTGAGGCAGTAGTGTTAAACGCAGGTGTTACTGTGGGAACTGTTGTAGAAACACTTGAGAGACTTGGCGTAGCCGTATTTGATGCAGTAGGTGTATCTGTCGGAGTAGCAGTGGGAGTATCCGAAACACTTGCTGATGAAGTTGGCGTTGCTGTATCTGTAGGTGTTGGTGTCGGTGTATCAGTTGGAGTAACTGTTTGTGCCGCAGTCGCCGAAGGTGTATCTGTGGGTGTAGGGGTATCAGTTATGGTAACAGTAGGAGTTGGAGTATCCGTTGTAGGAGCTGTAGTAGTTGCTGCAGATGTAGTACTAGTTGCACCTGTTGTTGTAGGTGTTACTCCTGCTGTTGGTGTAGGAGTATCAGTTGTAGTTGGAGCATCTGTCATCGTTGTAGTGGGTGCCACAGTAGAGGTAGTAGTTGGCGTTGCAGTTGCTGGGGTTGTCGTCGTAGTGTCTTGTACCGTAGTGGTTGGCGGGTTTGTTGATGGAGCGCCAGTCGTGGATGTTGTTGGTTCATCAGTTGTCGTTGGTGTTGTAGTGGGTGTCACAGTGGACGTAGGTGATATATAAGTAGTTGTGGGTGTTATTCCTGTTGTTGGTGCAGGTGTAGCAGTTGTAGTAGGATTCTCTGTCGTTGGAGCGTCTGTCGTGCTTGGTGTGGATGTTGGTGTTGCAGTAGTTGACGCAGCAGTTGGTGATACAGTGCTTGTTGTTGTAGCAATCGTCGTAGTGTCTGATATCGTAGTAGTTGGCGTTACTGTGGTCGTTGTAGGCACGACAGTAGATGTTGTTGGTGATGGTGTAGGTGTTTGTGTGGTCGTAAGTATTGGAGTTGGCGATGGTGTATTCGAACATAAGGATCCAAAATAGCCTGAATTACAATCGCATACTCCTGGTGATGTACATAGACCGTGACCAGAGCATACTGTTGGATCCGTGTTTAATTTCGTTCCACATAACCACTGTTCACAATTTGTTCCAGCGTATCCTGTATTGCAATAGCACGTATCAGGTGCTGTGCATGTTCCGTTTGAAGAGCATACTGTATTACTGTTCATCGCGACACTATTACACCGCCAATTTTCACAATTCGATCCATAATATCCTGTTCTACACACGCATACTTCTGGTGCAACACATGAACCATTTGACGAGCAAACTGTTGGCAAAGAAGCTTTCACAGAATTACAAAACCAATCCTGACAAGCAAAACCACTGAAACCTGCGTTACATGTGCATGTACTAGGCGCTGTACAACTGCCATTCGTCGAGCAAACTGATGCTAAATTTTTATCGACTCCATTACACGACCACGTCGCGCACGAAGCCCCATAATATCCAGATTGACAATTACACACGGATGGTGCAACGCACGTGCCATTAGACGAGCAACCTGCGTTGTTGGTCATGATAATATTATTACACTTCCAGTTTTCGCAATTGCTACCATAATAGCCACTGTTGCATGTGCATACATCGGGTGCTGTGCATGTGCCGTTTGTAGAACAAACAGAATTGGAAGAATAGGCAATGCCATTGCAATTCCAATTCTCGCAGTTGGATCCATAAAATCCACTTCTACAGGAACACGTATTAGGCGCGACACAGGAGCCATTAGTCGAACATACACCAGCAGAGTTCATGGCTACTCCATTGCATGTCCAACTTTCACAAGTCGTGCCATAATATCCTGATTTACACGTACAAGTACTAGGACCTGTACACGTACCATTTGTAGAGCATACCGTACCACTCGAGTACAACACTCCTCCACAATAGTAATTTTGACAGCTGGAACCTGAAAATCCAGATTTACAGGAACATGTATCTGGTGCTACGCATGTACCATTTGTTGAGCACACAGAAGCAGAGTTCATAGCAACACCATTACAGTTCCAATTTTCACAAGTTGATCCATAGAATCCGGTTTTGCAACTGCATGTACTTGGAGCAACACAGGTACCGTTCGTAGAGCAACCTGCGTTATTGGTGTAGATGATACTATTACAGTAGTAATTCTCGCAATTTGCTCCTGAGAAACCTGGTTTGCAACTACAAGTCGAAGGTGCGACACATGTCCCATTGGTTGAACATACTGCTCCACTAGAATACAGTATACCTCCACAATAGTAATTCTGGCAATTTGATCCAGAGTACCCAGTCTTGCAACTACATACATCAGGAGATACACAAGTACCATTGGTAGAACAAACGCTAACAGAGTTCATCGCGACACTGTTACAGTTCCAACTCTCGCAATCTGTGCCATAGAATCCTGCTTTACACATACACGTCGAGGGAGCGATACACGTTCCGTTAGTAGAGCATACCGATGCAGAATTACGGTCCACACCATTGCAACTCCAACTAGAGCAGTACGCTCCTGTAAATCCACTTTTACACCAACAGGTATCAGGTGATATGCAAGTACCATTTGTACTACAAACACTAGCAGAATTCATCGCTATACCATTGCAATTCCAATTTTGACAAGTTGATCCGTAAAATCCTGACTTGCAAGAACATGTATCAGGAGCAACACAAGTTCCATTCGTGGAGCATACAGACGCTGAATTCATGGCGATACTGTTACAGTTCCAATTTTGACAATTACTACCGTAGAACCCTGACTTACATATACACGTATCAGTGGCTACGCAAGTCCCGTTTGTGGAACATACACTTGCAGAATCCATTGCAACACCATTACAGTTCCAAGTTTGACACCAAGTACCGTAGAAACCACTCTTACAATTACACGTATTTGGAGCAATACACGTTCCATTGGAAGAACAACCTGCATTGTTCGTATAGATGATGTTATTACAATTCCAACTCTCACAGTTACTACCATAGTACCCACTTTTACATGAGCAAACGTTCGGAGAAATGCAGCTACCATTTGTTGAGCATACCGAGTTGGAGCTCATAGCAATAGCGTTACAGTTCCAATTCTGACATGCACTTCCATAGTACCCTGATTTGCAACTACAAGTACTCGATGCAACACAAGTTCCATTGGAAGAGCAACCTGCATCATTGGACATGATAATAGAGTTACAACTCCAACTCTCGCAGTTACTGCCATAGAAACCTGCCTTACAACTACATGTATTAGGAGCAACACATGTACCATTTGTGGAACACGCACTAGCAGAGTTCATTGCAATACCGTTACAGCTCCAATACTCGCAATTTGTACCATAGTAACCACTCTTACAACTACAAGTTGAAGGTGCGACACAAGTACCATTTGTAGAGCACACCGAAGCACTACTATACAGTATCGCGTTGCAATACCAATTCTGACAGTTTGACCCTGAGAAACCAGACTTGCAATTGCATACATCAGGAGATACACACGTGCCATTGGTAGAGCATACACTAGCTGAGTTCATAGCAACACCATTACAATTCCAATTCTGACACCATGTGCCATAGTATCCTGTCTTACAATTACAAGTGTTTGGAGCGATACATGTACCGTTTGTAGAACAACCTGCGTTGTTACTCATAATGATACTGTTACAGTTCCAACTCTGACAATTGTTACCATAAAACCCTGATTTGCAGTTACATAAATCAGGTGAGATACATGTCCCGTTTGTTGAGCAAACAGAAGCAGAGTTCATAGCAACACTGTTACAGTTCCAATTCTGGCACCATGTACCGTAGAAACCAGACTTACAGCTGCAAGTGTTAGGTGCTATACAGGTACCGTTTGTAGAGCAACCTGCATTATTGGTGTAGATGATACTATTACAGTAGTAATTCTCACAGTTTGTACCCGAGAAACCTGATTTGCAATTACACGTGGAAGGTGCAATACACGTGCCATTAGTGGAACACACTGATGCTGTTAATCTATCAATTCCACCACAACTCCAACTAGAACAATATGCTCCTGTAAACCCTGCTTTACACATGCATATTGATGGGTAAACACAAGTGCCATTTGTTGAGCAAACAGAAGCCGATAATCGATCAACACTGTTACAACTCCAACTAGAACAATATGTACCTGTAAACCCTGTCTTACATGCACAAACATTAGGTGATGTACAAGTACCGTTTGTACTACATACACTTGCCGAAGAGTACAGTATACTGTTACAGTACCAGTACTGACAATCACCACCAGAGTAACCAGTGTCACAGTCACAACCAGAAGTGAAGAGAGCTAATGCGTTACAATCACCGTGACCACTGCAAACATTTGGTGCACCAGCTGCAACACCGTTACAGTAAAGTAACCTAGGTGCTGCTTTTGCTCTTTTCTTTTGTGCCACACGTTGTTCTGATTTTGTTCTTGTACAATTTTTCCCAAACATTCCACGTTTACACGTACATGTGTTTGGTGCAGGAGAGATAGCTTCACTCCGCCGTATTAATGGCTCAGAAGTTTCTATCTTTCTTACATAGACACTTTGGACATGTACACTGGCATCTCCGTACAAAACAACTCTATCAAAAGAGTTGTACTCACTCCCTTCACTGTATGAGAGGCTATTTAGTTGGTAACCTCCTACTGACGAAAGTAACCGTAGCTTTTTCGAAGGTTTTCGCAGCGTTACTGTTATCCACTCGTGTTTTGGGTGATTGTTCGCTGCTGCTGTTTCTGCGAGCGATTCATCATCAAATGACTTTTTGATCGAAAAACTGGGTTCTCTTTGACTCTTCATTCTAACAGAGCCTATATAACCGAGCATCTTTTCGTTCACCATTCCAAAATTTATAGCATCATTGAGCTCTATGTTATGCGATGCGTATTGGAATACAGCAGTGAGCTCAAATTGCGATATTTCGGACCCTATTAGTCCGTATCCGCCATATCCATCTTTTCTCGCTTTCGCTAGGGTGTTTCGATTGTCATGCGTTGACAATTGGAGAGTTCCATTACTGTTGTTTCTCCACGATTTCGAAAATCGTTTCGTACTTGTAAAATCATCCATAAATAAATAAATTTCTTTCGAGTTCAGTATAGGCGGTTCTATATCTGTTGTGTTGCCGTATAATAAATAATAATCTGAATCAGTTTCCCATGGAGGGATATCTTTTTGTGTATTGAACCAAACCTTTGTTGTAGAGCTCCCGCACGCGAAGCTGTGGTCTCTTATGTGTCTTTTTATCTCTATTGTCGCGGAGCCGTTATAATAGTACACGCGCAAATCATGACAAGATGGAGTAAGTTTGCCATTCGCGATAAGTTCTGATGTATCTACCTCGAAGTAAGTTGTATATCCTGCAGGTAGAAACTCTTCCATGTTGTTTTCGATATTTAACGTTTCTCTAAAGAGGTATGGTACTCGTGTACACGTTGAACCTGAGCATACATCTGGATTGCTGTTAGTTACACCGAAACAAGTTAGCTCTGCATGTGTGAGAGTGGCTATTATGACCACTAGCCACAACATGGTGCAGTAGCTTTGTGACATATCAACTTTCGTAATAGCTACGTATCTAGCTGCTTTTTTAGTGTCGGAACAACGCGCCTGATTAGCTAAAATGTATATATCGGCACTTTTATTGTTAAACGATGTTAATCTGAAGCTTTACATGTTACTCATCATATGATCCACGTAGCTCGAATCTAAACCTTAGCACTTCAAAAGAAACACTAAACATAATGAAGAAATGAAGAATTATTGATGAACAAGTCAGAGGCAGTTTATTTCTTCTTCTTTGACTTTGTCCACTCAACTGGAGCGTCATCACCACCAGCAACTGGGGTAGATACAGAGTCGCCTGCACCTTGTGGAAGTTTATCACTTTGGATTGGTTGTGGGAATTCATTTTGAATCATTCTTTCAAAGTTGATTCTGTCTGGTGCAGTGTCCATCCACTTGAAGATTGGTTCTTTCTTGATTGGCATTGGTCTAATCTTTGCGTTTTGATCTTCGAAGAATCCGTTTTCTGCAATGTAGTCGGCAGTGTCGGTGAGTTGGTCGATGTTGGTGTTGCGAGTGGCAATTCCACCAACTATCTTGGAGTAAATCATGACCCATGCGCAACCTACAAGTCTTATTGGCAGACCAGCTTGTAACTCACTCAAAATTGCCAAAAACATGGCAAAAGTGAATCTGAATGGATGGCTAACAATGATTGTCAAAACATCACAGCGGAGCCACCAGCGTGGAATTGGTTTGTTGTTGTTCATGTTGAAGAAGTGAATTGGTAAATCTTCTGGCAAGTGGCTTGCGACACGTATGATTGCATTGAGAAGAAGTACCCATGAAACAGCTGCGAAGCTAAACTCGTACTTGTCGGTGAATTGAGTGACAGCAAAGTTTACTGCCAAGTATCCAACTTGAACGAAGAATAGATACCAACGAATGAACATATCGGAGAAAGTGAATGCTTGTACTAGTGCCAAGAAGAATACGAAGCAGTATTCCCAGGCAAATACACCTTGGAGTAGGTGGTGGAAGTACATCATCCACAACAATCCGTCGAGTACGAAGGTGGCTCCATGTGCTGTAATAGCAAAGTTCTTTCTGTGGTACAAAACGTAGTTCATGAGTTGGTAGTTGTACGCAGGTGTTCCTACGTTCCATTGGATTTGACTAGTGCCTACGTTTGAGTTTATGCCGTTTATCCAGTGTGGGAATAGTTCGCATACAATTGTGAAAGCAACAACGAGCGAGAGTGTAAGTGGCAAAAACGTGTATGGCTGTGCGCTCCAGATGAGCCATGACATCCAGTCTGTTGTGGCAGAGACTGAGAGTGCTTCCATTTGCTTTGGATTTGTGGGTTGAAAAGACGTTGACGAAATTTATTTGAAACTGCCATCACCTATCAATCAATCCATGCTGACGCCTTGACCCTTGTATATTCAACTCTTTTAACAAAGCGAGAACACAGTTGCTAAAAGCGCACGTCTATACAAATACGTTATAAACTACAGCTAGCAGCATCAAGAAATATAGCTATTAACAACTCTTTATACTTGCACCATTGATGCATATACTTGTACAAGCTGTGGTTCCAACGTAAACGACTCATTCAAATCTTTATATCCATTCTCTTGATCTCCTGCTTTCAGTTGCAACATAGCTCTCGTAAACAACGCAGTACCAATAGGTTGGTCCAGCTGTCTCAGTCTGTCAATATACTCTGTTTGATACTTTACACCATTGGAATAATCATGCATTGTTACAAATACTGAACTTGCTTCACGATACGCATCTAACATGTCTGGTTTTAGTCGTATCGCGCTCATAAAATCGCGTAACGACTCTTGATACGCTTGTTTCATGATCACTTTTGCATCTTCTATTTTTTCATTCTCTAAACGTTTCATATTGGTCTCTTTTACTAGTCGTAACACACCACGATGGTAATGACCATGTGGTAAGAAAAATGGATCTTTACTTTTGATCACTTGTTCACAATCTTCTAATGATTGATCTAAATTCTTTCTATTGACACTAACGATACGATAGTATCTAGCTTTGATCAAATCGGGTGCTAATCCAATTGCTTTGTTTAGTGTTTGCTCGTAGTCTGTTGCTGCTTCTGGGTTCTTTTCTAATAGATTGTACATGGAGAATGCTTGGCATGCATAGGTCATACCTAGTAAAGCATCAGGGATCGATTCTCGTTCTTCTTCCAATATAGAAATTAATTGTTCAAAATCGCTCACTGCAAGTTCATGTTCTTTCTCTTTCGATAGTAGTAAACCTCTACACAAGTAACCAATTACTACACGTGTCAGTGCTGGTAATTCTGGTTGAATATCGCCATCTATTAGTTGTGTAGATAAATGTAACGAGTTGTTGACATCATCTGTGACATTTGTTTGGTTCAAAAAGTAGTTGTAGCACTCGTTAATATCGCGAGTACGAAACATTTCTAAATTTGATAGAGTTTCTGCTGATTTAACAGGTGCTTGTTTTGGCGTTGGTTTTGCAACAGTGGGCCCGACTTTTTTGTCTGCGTTGTCACCGTAAATATATTTCTTCACTAATTTTTCTCTTTCAATGTTCTTTTTTGATGGTTTAAAATCTATAGGACGACTACGCAACACGTAACATCGTATTGTGATACTACGAGACCTACTGGTAGCAACTCGTAACATGTGTGAATCAAACTTTTCTGTCAACTCAAAAGCCAAACAAAAAATATGCTCCGATCCTTACTGTCCCGTGGGTCTCAATGTACAACTAGACGCGCTTTTCATTTAATGGCACACCCACGTAGCGCTGGTGGAGTACCATTCAAAGTACGAAAACGATAAAAATCGACTAAACAAGTTAGCATATTGATACAGAAGTAAATAATCGACAACTACCCTTTGATTTTGAGCCAATTATGTGGGAAAAGGT
>JAESGV010000226.1_pt1 | contig 28610 bp, 36 predicted proteins | sample 9269781 | NCBI WGS metagenome assembly JAESGV01 (sample SAMN15741586, study PRJNA653496) | algae metagenome | isolation source: Tildeniella torsiva UHER 1998/13D and co-occurring heterotrophs from... | place: Slovakia: Slovak Paradise National Park, Hrabusice, Kosice Region | collected 2000-01-01
TCGGCAAAGCCCGACAAACCAGCCAGGGAGAAAGCCAAAAACTTGACCGCAACCTGAACAAACAACACCATCTGGGCGGGTCACTTCTCAGTGGAAACCCAGGGTCAATTCTCGGCGGAAATCAACAGGGTATCGTGATGACGATCCTCCCTGAGACGTTGGCGCAGCTTTCCCGCATGGAGGAAGCGCGCCGGCAGATCCAGCGCCAGCTCGAGCTGATCGACCGGCAGATCATCCGCCGCGCGACCGCGTTGGTCCCGCAGCAGCGCAGACGGCAGGGCCTGCAGCGAGGCGAGACATCCGGCGCGCGCATGGTGCTGGAGCGTTATCGCGCAACCCTGGCTGCGCTGACGGCCGAGCGTCAGCCGGAGATCGACGCGCTGTCGCGCAAGCTCGCGCGGCAGGACCAGGCCATCGCCGCCCATCACGAGCGTCAGCAGATCGCGCTTTCGCGCGCGGCGTGACCGGGCGACGCGGGGGGCGGGCGCTGCAGATCCGTCAGCTCCGAGGCAATCGGCGGCGCATGGCTGCTGCGAGGCCCCGACTGTCTATTTCGGTAGCGTCGCTGAGGCGAGGCCGGGCTGGCCCTTGTCCTCTCGGGTTTGCTGCGGTCTAAACCGTCGGCCAGGCGCTTCAAGGCCGCGTGCCGCGCCGCGTCGCGGCCGGCCTTCGCCGATCTCGCAGACGAGGCGCAGCGTCCTTCGCGAGGGCTTACGCCCTGCTTGGCCGCAAGCCTCGTCCGCTCGCCTGGCATAGGCCGGGCCCTGATGCGCCAGGGCATTCGACGGTTCGTATCGACCGCACCCGAGGGGACAACGGCCAAGCGCCGATCCGGCTCCGAGGGTGCAACCGAAGAAAGGACTTTCCCATGCCCAAGACCGCACATTCACCCCGCCAGACCGCCCGCGTCATTCCGCTCCGCAAGGGCACGACCATTGAAATGACCCGGCTTGCCTGCCCCGACCAGCAGCAGGCGCTCCTCATTGCTGAGAGCTTCGGGCTCCCGGTCCTCGACGGCGAGGGCATCCGCGACTTGCACGAGCGGCTGATCGTCGAGACGGCGGTCAGCCTGCAGGACGGGCTCGGTGAGCGAGCGATGCAGATCCACCTGCAGCGCATCGTCGGCGCCTATGTCGGCTCGGCCCATGGCGCCGGGCAGTTCTACTCCCGCGCGGTCACCGAGGCGCGCGACGCCACGGCCAAATCGGCCTGTGATGCGCGCGACGAGGATGTCGCTGGCCCGGTCGGCTTCGACGGACCAGCCCAGCGCAAGCGAGAATTCGCCGCCGACATGGGCGTCCAAGCGCACGCGTTGCTGATGGCGGCCGAGGGCGCTGTGACAGCTTACGAGCAGGTCATCGGCGAACGGTGGAAGCCTTTCGAGCGAGCCGCCGAGACCACAAGTCCATCCGTCGACCGCAAGGCGGCCGCAGTTCAGATGGCGGCGTTCGGCTGAGCCGGCGTGAGCGGGGCGCCATGCCCCGCTCACTATCACATTGGCCAGTGCGGCCGGCCATCGCTCACCGCGCTCTTTTTCCGGCAGGCCGAAGCGGAAACCGTTCCGGATCATCGTTCCACGGATCGAACACCACCGCGCCGGTCGCGCTGACATCCTTGGTGTTGCGTGTCACGAGATAGAGATTGTGCTCGATCGCGGTCGCCGCCAGCATCGTGTCGATGACCGGCGGCGGATGTCCGCTTGCCCGCCTGATCTCTCCCGACATCCGCCCCCATGCCAGCACGACCGGGTTGCTGACGCCGAGCATCCGATCCTGGAACCGGTGCGCCAGGGCGTCGCGGGCAGCTTTGTATCTCGGCCGGTCGGGATGGCCGGCAGTGAGATTATGAATCCCCTTGTCGTATTCAGCCAGCGTCAGGATGCTGATGCAGAAGCTGTCCTCGGGCTGGTCGCGCGCCCATTCCTTGACCGACGGCGCACCATTGGGATTGATCAGCGCGGCGACGACGTTGGTGTCCAGAAGCCAGCCTTTCAAAGTTCGACGTCCCGTCCGAAATCCGCCTCTCGGCGCAAGTCGAGCCCATCCAGATGCAGGCTCTCCATGAACTCGACGAAGGGCGCTTGCGGTTCTTGCGGAACCAGTCGCTCAAATTCTTCGACGCTCATGACCACGACCGCGTCATGGCCTCGTACGCTGACGCGCTGAGGACCTTCGGTTCGCGCGTGACGCACAACTTCGCTGAAGCGCGCTTTAGCGTCTTCGAGCTTCCATCGTCCCTGGGGCAGTGCCTTGGCCATTCGCGCAGCTCTTTTCGCCATGAGGATAGACCTAGTCAGATAGTCAGAAGATAGCGGCTGTCGGGCTCCAGCGCCAGCCCCTGGAAGTGAGATTGGATTGCGAGCGGTTGGCCGGCCATTCGATCGCCACCCGTCCCGGCCGACGGTCTGAGCCGGGACTGCAATGGCTGGAACGGCTTTGCCGTCTTTCACTTCGTTCCAGCCCGCTGGGTGCAGCCATCGCCTGGGCTCCCGGCTTTTCGACCTTTCGTGACGGGGTCGCGATCGGCGCGACCTCCACAAGGAGGTTGGATCATGAGCAAGTCAGAAGAGAAACCGCGCGCGGACATCTATGCGCGGATCACCGACAGGATCGTCGCCGATCTGGAAAGGGGCGTGCGTCCCTGGATGCAGCCATGGCGTTCAGGCAACGGCAGCGCAGGTGCGACGCGCCCGCTGCGACACAACGGATTGCCCTATAGCGGGATGAACGTGCTGCTTCTCTGGTCTGAAGCCGCAGCGCGCGGCTTCTCCTCGCCGATCTGGATGACGTTCAAGCAGGCGTTTGAACTTGGCGGCGCTGTCCGAAAGGGCGAGACCGGCTCGATGGTCGTCTTCGCCAGCCGCTTCAGGAAAACCGAAACCGATGCCGCCGGCGACATGGTCGATCGTGAGATTCCGTTCCTCAAATCCTACACGGTCTTCAACGCCGAGCAGATCGACGGCGTGCCCGCCAACGATCGCGATCAATCCGAACCGACTTGCGATCCGATCGAGCGGATCGACCATTCCGATCTCTTTTTCGCCCACACCGGCGCCGTCATCCGACATGGTGGCGACCGCGCCTACTACTCGCCGCTGACCGACCACATCCAGATGCCGCCCTTCGCAACCTTTCGCGATGGCGCGTCTTATGTCGCGACGCTGAGCCATGAAGCGGCCCATTGGACAGCAGCCCCGCATCGCGTGAACCGCGATCTCAGCCGCTATGGCAAGGACCGCAGCGAGAGGGCGCGCGAGGAGCTGATCGCGGAACTTGGAAGTTGCTTCCTCTGCGCCGATCTTGGCATTGCGCCGGAGCTCGAGCCGCGTCCAGACCACGCCAGCTATCTCGCTTCCTGGCTCGAGGTTCTGTCGAACGACAAGCGCTTCATCTTTTCAGCCGCGGCGCATGCACAGCGGGCCGTCGCCTATCTTCACGGGCTTCAGCCGCAGGCTGGCTTGATCGCGGAGGCTGCATGAGTGATCGAGCTCGATGATGCCAGAGCCAGTTCGGGAATTGTGGAGAGCACTATCGCCTTGCGTATCCCGGGCGTCTGCTGGGCCTGGCGTCCACTGCGTCCTCGATGGGCATGTCTGACCGGAGGCCGTCGTCGCTGGCGCGCCGTCTCGCTCTCACACCTGCAACGGCCGTCCACGACTTTCTTCCCCTGGGCCCTGCGGTCCCATTCCTCGCGAAGCAAGAAAGTCGCGCCCGTCCGTCCTCCACTGCGTTGCGGTCCTTTCAGGATGCAGGTCGATCGCCTCCGGTCTTTCGACTGCCATCGAGGCCGCGATGGGCGCAAGGCCTCGAACAACCAGAAGGACCTACGACAATGGCGATCATCGGCAGCTTCACCTCGAACGGCGACGGCTTCAACGGAACGATCAAGACCCTCAACCTCAACGTCAAAGCAAAGATGGTGCGCCCTGAGCGTCCATCCGAGAAGGGCCCAGCCTTCCGCATTCTCGCAGGCAATGTCGAGTTCGGCGCGGCCTGGCAGAAGACCTCGACCGAGGGGCGCGACTATCTCTCGGTCAAGCTCGACGATCCAAGCTTTCCGGCCGCGATCTACGCCACGCTGATCGAGGTCGAGGGCACCGACGGCCTCCAGCTCATCTGGTCCCGGCCGACCCGCGACTGAGGCCAGGCAAAGATGGCTCCGCCGCGAGGCGGGGCCAATCCTTTGGACTCTGCTGCGTCGGTGCGCCGGTCCCGCCTTTTCCCACCGCGCAAGTACGGACGTGGTTTGAACCACAACTGACCCGATGAAGCGATCGGCGGACGCATTGTGGTTCAAACCACACTTTCGGCAATTGGTGGTTTAAGCCAAACCTCGATCCTCGCACGCTCTGAGGTAAGCGGTGCCCCGATCGCACCTTCTTCGCAGGGGCCTGAGCGGTCAGTGTGACGATCCTGATTTGGAGGATCGTTTTGTGTCTAGGCTTGACCATAGACTTGAGCCGGAGGGCGAAGTCCGCCGCTTTGAGGTCATCAACGGTGCGATTGGCCGCCGTCGCTGGAGCGGCGATGAGCGGGCGCGGATCCTGGAGGAGACGCTCGCGCCTGGCGCGGTGGTATCGGCGGTGGCCCGCCGCCACGGGCTGACGCCTCAGCAACTGTTCACCTGGCGGCGCGAGGCACGTCAGGCGGCCGAGACCCTGCCGGCCTTCGTGCCGGCGGTGATTGCGCAGCCTGCGGGCGCAGCGCCGGAGGCGAGCACCCCACCGCGATCCCCGCATCCCAGACGGCGCGCGCAAAGACGCCGTATCGCTGCGATCGAGATCGACGTCGGCGGCGTCAAGGTAACGGTCGAAAACGGTGCGACGCGCGCCACGATTGAGGCAGTGATCGGCGCGCTGAAGGGCGGGTCGTGATCGGCCCGACCGGCACGGTCCGCGTCATGATCGCGACGAAGCCGGTCGACTTCCGCAAGGGTGCGGAGGGCCTGGCCGCGCTGGTGCGCGAGAGCATGGGCGCCGATCCGTTCTCCGGCGCGGTCTATGTGTTCCGGGCGCGGCGCGCCGACCGGATCAAGCTGGTCTACTTCGATGGGACGGGCGTCTGCCTGTTCTCGAAGAGGCTGGAAGACGGCAAGTTCCAGTGGCCGACCATCGCCGACGGTGTCGTGCGGCTGACAGCGGCGCAGCTTCAGGCACTGCTCGAAGGCCTCGATTGGCGACGCGTGCATGAACGGCGCGAGACGCGGGTCCCCGTCGCGGCAAGTTGATCGTTCCCGACTGGCAAGCCACTGTAATCCATGATTGAATCGGCTTCGTGAGCAACGCGGCCAACCCACTGACCAGCGATCCGATCGCGCTTCGGGCGATGCTGGCGGAGGAGCGCGCCGAAAACGAGCGGCTGCGTCAGATCATCAAGGAGTTGCAGCGTCATCGCTTCGGCCGCCGGGCCGAGAGCCTGCCGGTCGATCAGCTGCTGCTTGGGCTCGAGGAGGCCGAGCAGATCGAGGCCGAGGCCCTCGCGGGCGAGGAAGCGGCTGATCCCGTCAAGCATGCCGACCGGGCCATCAAACGCCGCGCCAACCGTGGAGCACTGCCGGCGCACCTGCTGCGGGTTGAGCAGATCGTCGACGTCCAGGACAAGACCTGCCCGTGCTGCCGGGGCGCGCTGCATGCGATGGGCGAGGATGTCTCCGAGCGTCTCGACATCGTCCCTGCCCAGTTCCGCGTGATCGTGACCCGTCGGCCAAAATACGCCTGCCGGGCCTGCGAGGAGATCGTGGTCCAGGCCCCAGTGCCCGCCCGGCTCGTCGAGGGCGGTATCCCGACCGAGGCGACCGTCGCCCATGTCCTCGTCTCCAAATACGCCGACCACCTGCCGCTTTACCGCCAGGCCCAGATCTATGGCCGGCAGGGCGTGAACCTGGACCGCTCGACCCTGGCTGACTGGGTCGGCAAAGCAGCCTTCCTTCTGCGGCCGGTGCATGAGCGCCTGTTCGAGCGGCTGAAGGCGTCGACCAAGCTCTTCGCCGACGAGACCACGGCGCCGGTGCTCGATCCCGGACGCGGCCGAACCAAGACCGGCCAGCTCTTCGCCTATGCCCGCGACGAACGACCTTGGGGCGGCGCCGATCCGCCGGGTGTGGCCTATCTCTACGCGCCCGACCGTAAGGCCGAGCAGCCGATCCGGCATCTTCAAGGCTTCGCTGGCGTGCTGCAGGTGGATGGCTATGCCGGCTACAAGACGCTGGCCGGGAAGAATGCCGTGAGCCTGGCCTTTTGCTGGAGCCACGTCCGACGAAAGTTCTACGATCTCGCGCAAGCAGGTCCGGCGCCGATCGCCACAGAAGCGCTCGCGCGGATCGCCGAACTCTACCGCATCGAGAACGATATCCGCGGACGCTGCGCCGAGGAGCGGCGCGACGTCCGCCAGGCTCGAAGCCGCCCCATCGTCGAGGCGCTGGAGCCATGGCTGCACGCCAAGCTTCTCCTCGTCAGTCAGAAGAGCAAGCTTGCCGAGGCCATCCGCTACGCCCTCTCGCGATGGGCGGGCCTCAGTCGCTTCCTCGACGACGGCCGCGTCGAAATCGACTCCAACGTGGTCGAGCGCGCCATCCGACCAATCGCAATGATGGAGTCATTATGCTCCCCCTTTTCAAGTGACTGGAAACATTGAGACCTGTGTTTCGGATACGGCCCGACGCGGGGGCGTCCTAGCCTTGATGGCATCGATGATCGCAGGATCCTGAAGGTCGGCGGCGCGGATCTGATGCGGGGCGCCGGGCATGACCTGCTCGGTCTTGATGGTTCCATCGTGGACGAGCTTGCGGATCCGGTGATGGGTGATGCCGAGGTTTGCGGCTGCTTCCTGCATGGTGAGCCATTGGCCGTCTTTATCAGCGGAACGATAGGCATGGATACCGTTGACGCGGCGAATGGAAGAGACCCGGTGGGCGGTCCAGGTCTTGCCCTGTCCCGTCGGCAGCTTCATGCGGTTGAGCGAGGCGGCGATGTCCTGGTCCGACCATCTGGCGGCCATGCTCGCGATGACCTGCAGGGCCTGCCCGGATGTCTTGCAGCCGTGCTCGCCGGTGGCCGGCTTGCGGAAGCGGATCTCGGAATGCTGGCCGCCCTTCCAGTGAATGACGAGCACGACTTCGTTGGTCGCCTGATCGACGTCGGCGATGATCTCGTCGATCAGGGCGCGGACCAGGCGCTGCCTGGTCCGCATGGTGGTGGATGGGGCTTTCCAGGCAAGAGAAAGGTTCTCGGCGAGGCCGACGAAATCAGGATGCTCCTCCTCGGCGGCGGCGTTGCACAGTTCGTCGACGCGCCGCTGGCAGTCATGAACGCGCTGCAAGGCGTTCTCCCAGGCTCGTTCCAACTGGGCGGCGATCAGCCGGTTGTCGGGATCGCAGGCGGCGTAACGCCGCTCGGCCAATGACGCGTCATACCGAGCCTGTTGCAGTTCGAGTTCGGCGATACGCTGCTTCTCCCGATCCTGCTCCTTCAGCATGCGCATGGCCTCCCTTGCGGCCTCAATCGCCATGGGCTGCACCGCCTGCAGCATCTGTGCCGCGACAATATCATCGATGCGCCGCCCGCCCAGACTGAAGCAGCGGCGATATCCGGCCTGCAGGTTCGGCAGGTCGCACCTGTAGACCGGACGTGCCGTGCTTGCGCGGGAACGGCCGCCGCCGCTGACATAGGCGGTCTTTAGGCGGCGGCCGCAGCGGCCGCAGCAGATGAGACCCGACAAAAGCGCCTGGCCGCCGCGGCCGGACTTGGCCTCGGCGCTGGCGCGGCCATAGGCGTTGCCGGCCAGCACCGCCTGATTCCGCTCATACTCCGTCCAGACGATATAGCCTTGGTGGTGCTCTTTGATGAATACGTCCCAGGCTTCCATGGGCTTGCGATGGCCGTAGCTCTTGTGCGCCCGACCCGCCACGATCTCGGTTCGCTTCTGGCTCTTCCCGTAGGCGTAAACCCCGGCATAGAAGGGGTTCTTCAGGATCCCGATGACATTGCGATACCGTATCGGCCGCCAGTCGAAGGAGGTCATCGTCACCCCGTCCGACGGATAGGGAAAGTGGATGCCCTCGTGAGCCATCCAAAGCAGCACCTGACGCGCACTGCCCAGTTCCCGGAACTTGCGGAAGATGAGCCGGATGACCTCCTGGAGCCGAAGATCCGGATCCAGCCCGAGGCCGACCTGCCGGTCCCAGACATAGCCGATCGGCACGCTCAGCCGCAGTTCGCCGCGGCCGGCCTTGGATCGTGCAGCCTCGTACATGCGCGAGCGAATGATGCCGAGCTCGAACTCGCTGATGCTGCCCTTCATGCCGAGTAGCAGGCGATCATTGGGGTGGCATGGGTCGTAAATACCATCCAGGTCGATGACCCGCGCCTCGACCAGGCCGCACAGTTCGAGCAGATGATGCCAATCGCGGCCATTGCGCGCCAGGCGCGACGCTTCCAGGCACAAGACCGCACCGACCTCTCCAGCGCACAGGGCCGCCACGAGCCGCTCGAAACCAGGGCGGGCGACCGCGCCGCTTGCGCTGCGTCCGAGATCGTCGTCGATAACCTCGATCTCGGCGAACCCGGCGCGTCGCGCCACCTCCACCAGTTCGTACTGACGTCGCTGACTCTCCAGGTTCTGCTGAACCTGCTGCGACGATGACTGGCGGACGTAAACGACGGCCTTGCGCCGCACGATGGTAGCGGGGAGCTGATCATTACGGGCGGTCATCGCCGAGCTCCCGTATGGGGGCGCCGGCGGCCTCCAGCAGCAGGCTGGCCAGGGTCCGCAACGCGGCCTGGCGTTCCGCCGGTGTCATGTCCAGCAGGCGCGCGTCCTCGAATATCAGCTTGAGTTGCGCCGCGAAGCGCAGCGGTCCCCTGTGCGCCAATGCCAGTTCCCGGCCTGGCTCGATCTTCATGGGCAATGACATCGCCAGTCTCCTCACCCGCGACGGAACTGTCGCGGGTGAAAGCCAAGCGCGATTCGCAGGCGACGAGCACTTCATGCAGGGCGCTGAGTGCCGAAAGACACACGCGGGGCTCGCCGACCGTCAGCCCGGCGCAAAGTACCGGGTCAAGCTTCCAGCCCGCGATCAAGCCTACGCCGCCGGAGGGCAAATCGACATGTGCGACGACACTGACGCCGCGGCGCTCAAACTTGATGCAGCACACCCGCTGCCCATAAAGCGGATGCCATCGGTAATGCACAACAACATCTGCCTCGACATGGGCAGAATGACTGCGAGATGGCTTTGAACCGCAAGAACGCGCTCTTTGCCGGTTCCGATGGCGGCGCCGAGCACTGGGCCGTCGTCGCCTCGCTCGTGGAAACCTGCAAGCTCAACGGCATCGATCCGCAAGCCTACCTCGTCGACGTCATCACCCGTATCGTCGACGGCCATCCCCAGAGCCAGCTCGATGACCTGCTGCCTTGGGCCTACGCCACACCGCCGCTCAAGGCCGTGGCCTGAGAACACCGCTTACGCTCTGAGCCTTGTCAGCCGCGCTGGTGCTTCTTGTGCGAGCTGGAGGGGCTCTCTGGTCAGCCCAGTGTACGGCCGGCGGAGCCCGCCTCAAGGACGCGCGGTCCCCCCAAAATGCTTCGCATTTCGGCTCCCCCACGCGCCGCCTCCGGCGGTCGGCTTTCGCCGATCCTTGACCCGGTCTCCACCGACGCGTGGCGCGCCTTCGTCCATTCGAGACGAAGGAGGTTCTCATGACCATGCCGATCGATCAGCAGATTGCCGAACTCAAGGCCGAACTGAACAATGCCTGCCTAACGCCGAGCGAGCGGCGCGAAGCGCAGCGGGAGCTGGAATTCCTGACCGAGCAGGATCGCAGCGATGCGGAGACGGTGTACTTCGCGGAGGTCGAAGGCTGGGCTGCAAGACACGCGGTGGATCTGGCAGCACTGCCGTTCTGAGCATCACGAATCGAACTGGCCGGTCTGATGCGACACGCGTCGGGCCGGCTTTTCGCATGTCGCCCGCGCCTGCGCTTGCTTCGCTGCGCGCAGGCGCGGGTTGTCCAGGGCGCTTCGCCTGAGCTGTGGTTTGACCACACCGTCACGTCATCGCCGCGATCGGCCGTCAGAAGGCGTCGCGCATCGGAGTTGTCGGGATCAGCATCATGTCGCGTTCGCCATGAAGACCATCGTGATCAACAACCAGAAGGGCGGCGTCGGTAAGACGACGCTCGCCGTCCACCTTGCCTGGCACCTCGCCGAGACCGGCGGTCGCGTGCTGCTGATCGACGCGGATGCCCAAGGCAACGCCACAGACACGATGAAGCGCCATCGCGGCGACGTCACCGCCGCCGAGCTGTTTCGACCGGGCAGGGTGCCTGTCGCTGGCGGGGCCGACGGGATCACGCTGGCTGCCTCGGACAGCTCGCTCACCGACGTTGATCGCGGCGACGCGGCCGGCATCCAGCAGTTTCGCGACAATCTGCGCACGGTGAGCGATGCGTTCGATGTCTGCGTCATCGACACACCGCCATCGCTGGGCTTGCGCAGTGTTGCCGCGCTGGTTTCAGCGACGCATGTGCTGTCGCCGATCTACCTTGAGGATTACTCGGTGAAGGGCGTGAAGGGGCTGCTCCAGACCGTGATCGGCGTGCAGCAGCGCTATGGTCGCTCCGACATGAAATTCCTGGGACTGCTGCCGTCGAACTTCAACACGAAGTCGCCGCGCCAGCGGGCGCATCTCGATCAGCTCCTTCGCGAGGCCGGCAAGTATGTCTTTCCAGGCCATATCGTCGCGCGCGACGGCTATGCGGAGGCGGTGGCGGAGGGGGTGCCGGTCTGGACATTGAAGAAGCGCTCGGCGCAGGAGGCCGGCCGCGAAATCCGCACCGTGCTGTCGCGCATCGTCGAGCAGATGGGGTGATGGCATGGCGCTGGATCTGAGCTTCAAGGATCTTGCGGACGTCGCTGTCGGCAACGCGTCCGACGGCCGGCCGCTCAAGGTCGCGCTGGATCTGATCGATGAGGATGCTGATCAGCCGCGGCGCGAGTTCCCCGAGGAGGAGCTTCAAAACCTTGCGGCGTCGATCCGGATCGACGGCATTCTCCAGCCGATCGTAGTCAGGCGCGCGCAACAGGCCGGGCGCTTCATCATCGTGATGGGAGCGCGGAGATACCGGGCGGCAAAGGTCGCCGAGCTCAATGAGGCACCCATCTTTATTCAGGATGCGGATGAAGCGAACCCGTACGCCCAGATGGTCGAGAACATCCAGCGCGATGATCTGAAGGCCAATGAGATCGCGCGCTTCATCACGGCTCGCCTCGATTCTGGTGAGAAGCAGACCGAGATCGCGCGGCGTCTCGGAAAGCCGCGCGACTGGGTTTCGCGCTATGGCGCGGTGCCGAAGATGCCGCCCTTCCTTCAGGAGATGCTGGCGACGAGTTCGATCCGCGCGGTCTACGAGCTCTACCAGGCGTGGCGGCATGAGCCGAAGGAGGTCGAGCGCGCGGTCGAATATGGCACGGTGTTCACCGATGTGCAGGCGAGAGAGTTTGCGGCGACGGTCCGATCATCCGGCACGCCGCCAGCAGCGATCGATGCGAGGGCTGAGGAGCCGGTTGGATCGAACGAGAGCACGGACCCCAGTCATCGAGCTGACCGAAGTGCGCGCGCTTCAGCAGCGATGGCGCCGCGGTCGCGTCCTGCTGCAAAGGGTGTGGCTATCGTGCGAGTCCGTGTCGACAAGCGACACGGTGCGTTGGTGCTCGATGATGCGTCGGCGAGAAGCCACGGGTTCGCGCGCGTCGCATTTGATGACGGCTCGGTTGAGGATGCGAGCGTGACCGCGCTTCGGATCGAAGCGGTTCTCATCGGCTGACATTGCGAGACCAGCGCCTCGCTCAGAGTGTGGTTTGAACCAGGCTGCGTTGTTTCAAGGGCGGTCTCATTTCCTAAATCAGCGTCAGCATCGTCGGTTTGCTTTGGGCTGCCAGCGGCGCTGCTGAATCGCGCTTCACGAATCGTTAACCGTGGTGGATTGTTGAGAGTCTCGTGGTTGGGTTTCTAGTGCAGGATAGGCTTGCTGCCAGCGAATTATTACGCCAGTTTGGCGTTAAGGCGTGCTTCGGCGCGTCGATGGTTCTCGCTGCGGAGATGGAGCGCCCTGATGCCGACGCTGACGTTGCGGGTCTCGGACGAGTTGGCGCTTCAGTTCGCTGCGCTGGCCGCGACAGAGGGTGGCAAGTCAGCGCTGATCCGGCGACTGCTCGAGGGCGCGGTCGGGGCGCCGGATTCGAAGCGCGCGCCCGTTGCCGTTGGCGCGCCGCAGAAGGTGACGGTGCGCTTCCGTGAGAGCGAGTTGCGTCAGATTGGTGAACTGGCGGCAGCGCGCGGAATGACGCGGACGCAGTGGATTACATCGTTGGTGCGATCACGGCTCGGCGCTCCAGCGCAGCAATCAGACGGCGAGCGGGAGGCGCTGCGGTCGATCGCCCGCGAGCTCAATCGGATTGGCGGCAACATCAACCAGATCGCGCGGGCTGCAAATGGAGGAGAAGCTGACTCAGCCGGAGGCTCCAAATCGGGACTGGATGACGCGCGTGTGGCGCTGGAGGCGCTGCAGGGCGAATTGAAGGAGGTCCTGGATCGCACCAGCACCTACTGGGAGGGCCACTGATGAGCGGGAAGGGCGCCAAGGAGCTTCTCGATGACCTGCCGCCCATCTCCTTTGTCTGGCGGACGCCGGTGCGACGGCCTCGCGTCTCAGAGGCCGACATTCCCGATCCGGTTACCCCCCAACGGGTCACGCCGGCGATGCGGGCACGGCTGGAGCGGATCGTGGGCCGTGCACCGGAGGTGATGGTGAAGGTCACCGGGCGCACCAAAGACGTTGGCCACCTCAGGTCCCATCTTGAATACATCATGCGCAACGGCGAGCTGACGGCGGAGACCGAGCAGGGTTCGCTGATGCAGGGCAGGGAGGGTCTCAAAGACCTTCAGTCGCGCTGGACCGATGACGCCGTGCTCGACGACAAGCGTCGCCGCGATGGCAGCGTGTCGGTCAACGTCATTCTGTCGATGCCGCCGGGCACCGATCCAGTCGCGGTCAAGGATGCCGTGCGCGCGTTTGCGATCGAGACGTTTGGGGCGAACCACGACTACGTCTTCGTCCAGCACCTCGATGACAAGCATCCGCATGTGCATCTGACGGTGCGCTCGCAGGGCTACAACGGAAAGCGGCTGAACCCGCGGAAGGCGGACCTTGCGACCTGGCGCGAGCGATTTGCCGGCGAGCTTCGTGTTCGTGGCGTCGCGGCCGAGGCGACGCCGCGTCGGACGAGGGGGAAGGTGCGCAAGCACGACAAGGGGACGGTCGTGGCGCTGCGTCGGCGCGGTGTGGTGCCGGATACCGACAAGGGGGCACGGGACGACGTCGTTCGAGCTGCCAAGGGCGGCGGTTCGGGTTCGCGGCCTTGGGAGGAGAAGGCTCGCGAACGGCAGGCCAAGATCCGGGCCCAGTACCTTGCTCACGCCAAGGAGCTCGAGCGGACCGGGAAGGGCAGCGATCGTGCGCTTGCGATGAAGGTGCAGGAATTCGTGGCGAGGATGCCTGATCCGGAGACACGGCGGGAGCAGTTGATGCGGGAATTGGCAGCCGCTGCACAACGCAAACGGACCGACCCGGCACGAGGCGAAGCGAAGCGCGAACCAAGGGAACCTCGTGACGAGCGTTAGGTGTGGTTTGATCGTTCGAAGCTGCGCGTGCCATCTTCTTGGCAAGAGGCACGCCGGCGCGATGATCGATATCGATTGGGCAAAATCCGGTCACACTGACGTCGTGCTGATGCAACTGCAGAGCAGCAGTGGCGTGGACTTCCCTGAGTGCAGCTGCGTTGGCCGCACTGGGGACCGAGCAGCTAATAAAAGCTGCTGAACAGTGGGGACGTTTGCGGGATCGTCACTGGTGATAAGTATCCCTCAACTTCGTGCTCATCGATCAGACTGGCCGCCGCACAACTCCTTAATTCCTGTGTCGGACTCGTGGTGACGCTGCTCTCCCTCGGCGGCGTCGCCTCCGCCCAGGTACTTTTTCCGCACTGGGCGGGGCACCCGGCCCTGGCCTGGCTGCGCGTCCATCTCGCCAACGGGCTTCTACGGAAACGCCATCTTCGACCGTCTCACCGGCGGCTGGGCGCAGCCCAGACCGTCTCTCCCGACCAGCGAAATGAGCCCGTCATGAACGCGCAGCCCGGGCAGGACGCCCTGCAGGCGGCCCTGATGGCGCAGGCCGATCGCGCCGCCCGCATCATCCCGCCGCTCTGGCCCCTCTCGGCCTCCGTCGCGGTGAACCCTTTCCTCGGTCTCGCCGGGGAAACACTGCCCGGCGCGGCGGGCCGCCTCGGTCGAGCTGGCGGTATCCCCGTCACCATGCCGCGAAGCTTCTACCGGGAGCGCTGGCGTGCGGGAGAGATCACGCTGGCCGATCTGGCCTTGGCCGTCGCCGACGATTCGGATGCGCCTGGCCTCGCCGCGGTCGAGGCGGCCCTCATGGAGGACCCGGCGCCTGCTGCCGCGATCCCGACCGTCGCCGCGCTCAATGCCGTGGTGATGGCGGACCGGATCGGTGCATGGGCCTCGGGCCATTTCGATCACGGCCAGACGATGTGGCCCAAGACTGTGGCGACCGGCGCCTATGAATCCTGGCGCGCCTTCGCGACGCAGAACCTTTCGCCCGAGATTGCGGGTCTCCAAGGGCTTCTGCCTGCGCATCTCGCGGGAGCCGTTGGCAGCTCCGGCGGCGATCCGGCGTGCCTGCCTCACGCTGGGCCTGCCGAAGGCCGCGGCCGAGAGCTATTTCACATCGCCGCTGACAGGGCTCGGTGGCTGGGCGCAATATGGTCGCCATCTGCAGTGGCAGACGGAGCGCGCCGGCGGCACCGACGCGACCATCACCGACCTGCTGGCGATCGCGCTTTCCTTCGAGGCGGCCCTGCAGGCGTAATTACGTCGGAGATTGCCGGGACCTGGCGGCAGGTGATCGACGCTCATGCCGCGCCGGTCGATTCCAGCACCGCCCAGTTCATCGAGGCCCTGCTGCAGGAGGCCTACGACCGCGCCGCCCAGCGCCGCTTCTTCGCAGCCTGGCGGCCGGCTGTCTCGCAGAAGAAGCCGCCGGCGCGCTCCTCAGTGCAGGCCGCCTTTTTTGCATCGACATCCGCTCCGAGATCATCCGTCGCGCACTGGAGCCACTGGATTCGGGCGTGGAGACGCTGGGCTTCGCCGGCTTCTTCGGCATCGGCGTCTCGCATCGCCGGCTCGGCTCCGTCGGTAGCGAAGCGCGGTTGCCGGTTCTCCTGAAGCCCGGGTCTTGGCTCCTTCACCTGCGACGTTCCCGGCGAGGCGGCGGAGGAGAAGCAGCGCACTGGTGCCAGCGCCCGGCGCGCCTGGGGCCGCTTCAAGCGCGCCGCGGTCTCGTCTTTCGCCTTCGTCGAGGCCAGCGGACCGCTCTATCTCTGGAAACTGTTCCACGACTCCGTGGCCGCCGATCACCGCCCGGACGGCGACCGGGCGGTGCCGCGACTCGACGCTTCGCTCACGGCGGCGCAGCGCATCGCGATGGCGGCGACAATCCTGCGCGCGATGTCCCTGACCTCGCGCTTCGCCCGGCTGGTGCTATTGGGTGGCCATGGCGCGCGGCTCGTTAACAGCGCCCATGCCAGCGCGCTGCAATGCGGCGCCTGCGGCGGTTTCCCCGGCGACGTCAATGCCCGCCTGCTGGCCGGGCTTCTAAACGATCAAGAGGTCCGCGTCGGGCTCGCGGCGCAGGGGATCGAAATCCCGGCGGACACTCGCTTCGTCGCGGGTCTGCAGGACACGGTCAGCGACGAGGTCACGCTGTTTGACCGGGAGGTCGTACCGCCTTCGCACGCCGCCGATGTGGCGAGGCTGGACGCGCTGCTGACCTCCGCCGGGCGGCTCGCCCGGACAGAGCGGGCGCTGCGCCTGCCCGGCGCGGACGGCGAGCGCGACGTTGCCAAGCGTGGCCGGCACTGGGCGCAGGTCCGGCCGGAATGGGGGTTGGCCGGCTGCAAGGCCTTTATCGCTGCCCCGCGCCGGCACACAGCGGGGGCCTCCCTGGCCGGGCGCGCCTTCCTGCACAGCGACGACTGGCGCGCCGACACCGGGTTCAAGGTGCTTGAACTGATCCTAACCGGGCCCGTTGTCGTCGCGAGTTGGATCAGCCTGCAAATTTACGGTTCCGCCGTAGCGCCGGCGGCCTTCGGCGCTGGCAACAAGCTGCTGCACAACGTCGTCGGCGGAATCGGCGTGTTCGAAGGCAATGGCGGCCTGCTGCGCGGCGGTCTGCCCTGGCAGTCGGTCGATGACGGCAAAGGGTTCGTCCATGAACCGCTGCGCCTCTCAGTCGTCATTGCGGCGCCACGCCAGGCGATACTCGGCATACTCGCGAAGCATCCGGATCTCCGGGCGCTGTTCGACCACAGCTGGCTAACGCTGTTCACGATGGGCGATGGGGGCCGTGTGGCTTGGCGCTACCGTGCAACGAATGGCTGGACCGATGTTAAATCGAACACGAGACGGGGGCGCTGGGCGGCGTGAAGCCTCGCTCGCCGTCCCGCTCGACTTGAAAAATACCGGATGCTGGCATTCGATCGCGACGGTCCCGGGCCTTGGGACCGCTACTGTTGAGACCTCGACCCTGGAATAACTTGTCCCGGGTAACCGCAGGTGCTGCCGGAGGCTGAATGCGCGATCTGCGACTACTCCAACAAAGATTCTTAAACCAAATGGCCTCCTGGAAACCCAGACGCTCACTTTTTTTATTAGCCCCTCTCGCCTAGCGCAGGTATCGATTGCCTGTCGTCGCGGCGGATGTCAACGCCGCATGAGCGCGGGCTGCGCTCCTCAAATAGGGTTGATTGCTGCGTTAAACGGACTTCAAGTAGGTAGCAAAGGCATTGCCGCTACCTCGCCACATCGGCCTGCTGGAACCGGCGATAGCACGCCTTATGCCCAGTTTGTCAGGTGAACAGCGACCAGAGCGCCTCAACGATCTGGACGCCAAACAGAACGAGTAGCCCCGTCCAAACAATCGTGACGACTGACATTCCCAGGGCCAGGAGCATGGCAACGCCGTCACGCTCCAGCAGGGCGAGCGCCAGCATCGCGAGCACGACCACCGGCAGCACGTTGCCGAACGGGATCGGCAGGGTGATGATCAATGCCATGGCGAGAATGGCAATGCCGAGGAAGGGACGGGCGACGCGCCCGCTCAGCATCATCCAGCGCCGGGGTGACAACCGGCACTCGAAGCGCTCAAGCCAGGGAACGATGCGCCCGATTGCAGCTGTGACGAACCGGGTCGGCAGGTTGCGGTTACGCAGCCAGCCTGGCAGCCAGACCCGTTTCGCGCCTACGACGACCTGGACGGCGACGAGCGCAAGGCACGATCCCAGGATGATACCGATCGGACCGGGGATCGGGATGATTGCCGGTATCGTCAGGATCAGCAGGATCAGGCCAAGGCTGGACGACCCGAGTTGATCGACAACGTTACCGATCGACACCTGGGCTTGTGGCGCGATCTCCCGCGCCAGCAGGAGCAGCCGTTGCGAAGCGACACCACCGCCAATTTCGCCGATGGCGTCGCTTGCGGTGGGTTCGTACTGCGCGACGCGGCGAGTGGCGTCGCATTGGACCTTTTCAGCCTCGCGCGCGCGCAAGGCACGGTTCAGCCGAAACTGAGTGAGCCAGGCGACGTAACGCGGCGAGTTGCCCAATCGCAGTCGCCTCCGTCCTACTTTTGCAACGGCAGCTTTCTCCCGAGCGCGGGCCGCCGCGAACCGGTCGTCATTGTCCATCGAGACCCTCTTTGACCAGGGTCGTTGGGCCTGGCTGCCGCGTCTTGATCAAGCTCCAGACGATGCCGGCTGCGATGATGCCGAAGGTGACGCCGAGCGAAATCGCGGACGGAAACTTCTCCAGTCCGAAGGCGAGCAGCGTCATGACGATGCCGACGAAGGAGAGCCACATCCAGAGTGGCTTGCCGAGCCACTCAGTGGCGAAGATTGAAAGATCCATGTCTGACCACGTCACCCGGGCGCGATGTCGAGAAGACGATCCTGCATCGCGAGCGTGCCGGCAGCGCTCACCAGAGGGACCCGGATCAGCGAGTGAGCGCATGATAGATGAAGTTACGCCGACACACAAGACCTGTTATACAAAAATATAAATTGTGATCCGCACTTGACGCATGACTGCTTCCACCCAATCTCGTGGCCAACCCGGGTCCGGGCCCCTCTGGCAGTCCAAGGCTGCGATGTCGGACTCTTCCACCTGAGGAGCGCGTTTCGCGCTCCGATCTTGGGAGCACCGACGCATGACCATGGCCTACAGTCTGCCGCTTCCACGCTCTCGATCTGAGACGATCGAACGTCTCGATGCGCTGGCCCGCCTTCTCGATTCCGCTGTCCGCATCCCTGGCACCAATATCCGCGTCGGCGCCGACGCAATGCTCAATCTCGCCCCCGGCGTCGGCACGCTCGTCGCCAAGGGGCTTTCCTCGTATCTAATCCTGGAAGCACGCCGTCATGGCGTTCCGACGGGGACGCTGCTGCGCATGGCCGGAAACGTCGCGGTCGATTTCGCGATCAGCGTAATTCCTGTGGTTGGCTGGTTCGGCGACGCATTCTTCCGCGCCAACCAACGCAACATCGCGCTGCTTCGTGCCTATCTCGCAGAGGGGGCGACGCGATGATCAGGATCACCGACCTGTTCCGCTGGGTCGCTGCAACGCTACCGACACTTGCAGCGCTCGCCCCGAGAGCGGTGCCTGTCCCTGTCGCTTCGCCTTCTGGACAGCACGGCTGCGTCGATCCTCTCCGACGGCAGCACCGGCGTCTTCGGACCGTTCTCTCGGTCTCCCCGCAGCCTTGGAAAGTAAGCCATGACAATTGATCAGTTCTCGCTCAGCCAACTGTCCCATCCCGTTGATCTGATGCTTTTCTGGGGCATGATCTTGTCGATAGGACTAGGCTGCGCTTTCTGCTTCAAGAAGATTGCCGAAGCAATCGAGAGAACAGACCATTTTGCCGCATGTGATGCAGATGTGACGGCGTCATCGCCGTTGCTGGACGAGCCGGCGCTTTTCGATCGCGGGAGGCATTAATGCAGCTGGGCATCTGGATACTGGCGATTGTCGCGATCGCCTTTTGGAGTCTCGTCGCCTGGGCTGGCCACGGCTTGCTCGACTGGACGACCGACTTGGCCGCAGAGAACGCCGACAAAGTTTCGTCGGTGCCAGAGATCGTCGAGTGGCTTTCATGGGGCCTTCGCAGCCTCGGCAACGCCAGCGAGATCATCGTCCTGATCGCCTGGGCCATCGGCTCGATCCTGATTGTCGGGTTGGCCGGGCTTGCCAACCGCCTGCTCGTCGGCCGCAAGGCCAGATTGAATGATATTACGCAATGGAGAACATGACCAAATGCCGGTCGACCGGACACGCACTGGCGGCGACCTGCGCCGTGAACTCGAGGACTGGCACGACGAAGAGGCGAGCGTTCAGATCGAGACGATCGCCGCAGCCTGCGCGCTGATTGCCTATGCAGATGGCGTCGTGCGCCAAGCCGAGCATGACAGCATGGCGGCGTCGTTGTCGCGCTTTGGCCTGATCGACGAGCAGTCTCGTCAGGAACTGCTGATCGAGTTCGAACAAGCGACATCGCGCTTCGAGATCGATCATGCCGTCGGCGAGATGGCGGCGCTATCCACGATCGCCCGCCTGCAGAAGAATGGCCGGTTCGCGCGCACGTTGGTCGAAACCTGTCGCCATATCGGCGAGGCCGACGGCCATTACATCGTCGAGGAGCAGTCGGCGCTGGTGAAAATCTGCCGGCAGTTGCGCATCGAGCCGGTCGAAGCCGGCGCGTTCTCTCATTCCCGCAAACGGCATTCTGATCAGTCTGCGGACGAAGCGTCATGACGAAACACCCAATCACAATTGAGCCTGGTCACCGACCGGCACCGCATGTCCCCCATCTCCAACGTAAAAGGTCTTCCTCATGATCCAAGACCTGTTTAGCTGGCTTCTCGCCACCTTCGTGATCGGTCCAATGCAGGCCGAATTCGCCAGCAAGATGCAGGCGGCACAAGCGCCGGCTGCTATTGTTCAGCAGATCCAAGATTGCGTTGTCGCCTCCACGCCGACATTGGTAAACCGTGCCACGAGCGATCCTTGGTGGGGCATTACGACGACCATCAGTGTAGTGACAGGGTTGACCGACGCCAAATCGGTGCTGGGAGAAACGTCACCCGCTTGCGCCGCAGCGGTGGGGGCGGTCAGGCCTTTTCTCGAACGTCCCAAAATTTAAGAAGGTTTAGAGACGGTCTGACCAAAAAATGAGGGGAGCGCCGCGCTGCAAGCGTGAGCACACGTTCGACGTCGTCAAATCCAACGTTTCGCGCGAATGGTCCGAATCCTGGGACTCAACGGATGGTGGTCTGCGGACTGGACATGAGCGCCGGTCAGAGCGCGCCGTTACCGTTAAGTTCAATCAAAGATATACAATCTTAACCCTAACAGCTTATCCCGCTAGCGCGGCCAATCTGGACGGTTCGAAGAACGTCATTTTCCGTGGGGGCCTAGCATTCCCGGCGTAGCACAGAGGTCCGTGGCCGGAGGTCGGCTCGGCCTTGAGGCGTGCAGTCTGCGTGTTGGGGGCGTCGGCTGGCGTTGACGTCGCTTATGCTGCCACTGTTCGGTTAAGCCAGACGAGCCGGCGGATGTTGTAGGCGAGATTGGCGATGCCGATCTTGGTTTTGGCCCTGGCGATGCCGATGGTTCGCACGAAGAGGCCCATTCTCGCCTTCTGCTGCGCGAAGACATGCTCGACGCGAGAGCGGACCTTCGACTTCGTGTTGTTGGCGCGCCGCGTCGTCTCCGGCATGGGTCTGCCCTTGGGCTTCTTGCGATGGATCTTGCTGACGAAGCCGTGCTTGTCGAGAAAAGCCTCATTGGCCGCGGAGCGATAGGCGCTATCGGCCCAGACGGCCTTGGACGTGTTGGTGGGATCGAGCAGGCCCTCGCGCAGCCGCGCCCCCTCATAGGCGGCCGCATCCGTCACCAGCCAGCGCCGGATCAGGCCATGCTCGCGGTCGATCGCGATATGATTTTGATAGCCGAAGGCGGGAATGGCGATGTCGACCGGCGGCATTGTGCCGTCCGCCTGCGGCCTGGCCTTGGTGAACTTGACTGTCCAGCGCGCGTCGCGGTCCTTCTGCCTGAGCCTGGCCGGACGTTCCTTCCAGGCCTGGGGAATGCGCCCGGCCTTGATCTCGTCCTTCTCCTCTTTGGTGTTGCGCTGCCTGGGTGCTGCAACCAGGCTGGAATCGACAATCTGTCCAGCCATGGCGATGTAGCCGGCCTCGCGCAGCATCGTCTCGAAACGAGCGAAAAGCGGCTCGATCGCACCCGCCTTCGTCAGGCGCTCCCGGAACGGCCAGATCGTGCGCGCGTCGGGGACACGATCGGACAGGCCGAGCCCGAGGAACCGCATGAAGGAGAGCCGGTCGCTGATCAGAAACTCGGCACGCTCGTCCGACAGTCCGTTGGCGGCCTGGATGACCAGGATCTTCAGCATCAGCACCGGATCATAGGGCGGGCGTCCGCCCTTGGCGCCGGTCGCATACGCCAGCGCCTTCTCCAGCTCTGACCGAAAGGCTTCAAAACCGACGGCCTGGGCATAGGCCTCAAGTTGATCGCCGAGTTCGCTCAGACGCTTCAGCCGCTCGTCGACATCGAAAAAGCCCGGCATCCCCGCCATCGCGCTCTCCCCCTGCTTCGAGCAGCCAGAGAATCACGAAACCTCAAAGGATGCGAGGTTCTTCGAACCGTCCAGCTGCCGACGGGAGTTTGAATTCATGCTGTTCGGGATGTTGAAATCAAATAATTCCACTCGTGACCAGAAAGGCCAAAGCGACGCCATCAATCGCTCGATGGCAGTCATCGAGTTCAATATTGACGGTATTATTCTGGACGCCAATGATAATTTTGTGAAGGCGATCGGATACAGCAAAGAGCAGATCCGCGGTCAGCATCACAGCATGTTCGTGAAGCCCGACGAGGCAAATTCGCCGTAGTACAAGCAATTTTGGCTCAGACTCGGCCGTGGCGAATTCATCGCCGATCGGTTTCTTCACATCGCGTCCGGCGGCCGCGAGATCTGGATCGAGCCGACCTACAACCCGATGATGGACCGGAGAGGCAAGCCTTACAAGGTGGTCAAATTCGCGACCGTTATCACCGACATCAAGGAGCGTCAGGCCGATTATGAAGGCCAGATCACCGCGATCAACAAGGCGATGGCTGTGATCACCTTCTCACTCGACGGGCATATCCTGCATGCGAACGACATGTTCCTGAGTGTCGCGGGCTATGAACTCAGGGAAGTGGTGGGTCAGCATCACAGCATGTTCTGCGAGCCGAGCTATCGCGACTCCGAGGCGTACAAGGAGTTTTGGATCAAACTCGGTCGCGGGGCCTACGATTCCGGGCAGTACCCGTGGTCTGTGAAGCCGCCCCCTAATTGACCGGACACGCCCTCCCACTTCCGTAAGGGGTAGGAGTAATGTCGTGTCCATGACTGGTTCGATATCGAAGAGTGAGGTCCTTTCGGGGCCCGAGCGGCGGCGGCGGTGGGCGCCGGCCGAGAAACTTGCGATCGTCGCTGAGACCTATGAGCCAGGTATGAGCGTGAGCCTGGTAGCGAGACGGCATGGGATCGCGCCCAACCAGTTGTTCTCCTGGCGTCGGCTGGCGAACCAGGGTGCGCTGACGGCGACGCGGGCGGAGGAAGAGGTCGTCCCGGCTTCTGACTACCGCATGCTGCAAAACCAGATCCGCGAACTGCATCGGCTTCTCGGCAAGAAGACGCTCGAGGCCGAGATCCTGAAGGAAGCGCTCGACGCCACCGCTGGCTCAAAAAAACATCTGCTGCGCTCGCTGTCGTGGCCCAAGGACGGTTCGCGATGAAAGCCGTCTGCGAAGTGCTGGGCGTGGCCCGATCGAACATCACCGCTCGTGCAAAGGCCCCTCTCGGCAAGCCTCGTCGGGGGCGGCCTGCTCTGCCTGACGCCGAGATGGTCGTGGCGATCCAGGCCATCGTCGCCGAGATGCCGAGCTATGGCTATCGCCGGGTCTGGGCGCTGCTACGCCGCGCGGCACAAGCGGACGGCCGGCCTGCGCCCAATCACAAGCGGGTCTTCCGCGTCATGAAGGCCCATGGCCTGCTCCTGCAACGCCATGCCGGCGGCGTCGAGGCGCGACGTCACGATGGCCGCATCGCCGTCGATCGATCCAACCTGCGCTGGTGCTCGGACGGCTTCGAGCTCGGCTGCGACAACGGCGAAAAGGTCCGCGTCGCCTTCGCGCTCGACTGCTGCGACCGCGAGGCGATCAGCTTCGTCGCGACGACCGAGGGCATCAAGGGCGAGGATGTCCGCGACCTCATGACGGTGGCGGTCGAGGCCCGCTTCGGCCAGGTCAATCGTCTGCCCGGCGTGATCGAATGGCTGAACGACAACGGCTCGGGCTACATCGCCGGCGAGACCCGGCGCTTTGCTCGCGAGATCGGCTTCGAACCGCTGACCACTCCGGTCCAGAGCCCGCAATCCAACGGCATGGCCGAGGCCTTCGTTCGCACCATCAAACGCGACTACGCCAGGGTCAATCCGATGCCGAATGCCGAGATCGTCATGCGTCAGCTACCGGCATGGTTCGATCACTATAACCGGCTTCACCCGCACAAGGCGCTGGGATACCGTTCACCGCGAGAGTTCATCGCTGACCGTTCAACCGCGGAGGACGTGTCCGGTCTTTGAGGGGCAACAACAGTCTGCCCCCATTTGGTGGCCCGCTAGTAATCTAATGCATGGTCGGCTTTTCGGCCATTGCTGGTGGTGAGTTTGGCGGCGGCATAATGGCTGCCGGCGCCGGAGGCCTGTATCCGAGCGATGAGTGGGGGCGCACGGTGTTGTAGTGTTCTCGCCAGCTTTCGATGACGATCCGAGCCTCTGCGAGGCTGTAGAAGATCTCGCCGTTGAGCAACTCGTCACGAAGCTTGGAGTTGAAGCTTTCGCAATAGCCGTTCTCCCATGGCGAGCCTGGCTCGATGAACGCCGTCTTCGCGCCGACCGCCCCGATCCAATCCCGCACCGCCTTGGCGATGAACTCGGGACGTTATCCGAGGTCCACAGCAGGCCGCCGTCGATCGCTGTCCATCGGCGGCGGCCTGAATTGGCGGACAGGGCTCGTTGCCATAGGAGCAGAACACGCAGCAATCGCCTTCCAGCGGTCGCAACAGCACGCCGCAGCCCTTGCATTCGTAGAAGAACCAACAGGCGTCGGTCGGCATCGTTTCGGTCACCTGATGTGCGCAGCGAGGACAGGTCAGCGTTGACGCAAGTTGCATCAGGATCACCGCATCAGCTTGAGCAGGGCCGGCTCGATATAGGGCGGCCATACAAGCGCTAGCCCGACGACCAGAGAGCCGAAGCCGAGCAACCATTTCGTGCGACGGGATGTCCGTAGCCTGGCACATGTGTGACCGTCACAGCTCGGCCTGCGTCGTCGCCAAAAGAAAAAAGCCCAGCCGAGAGCCATCATGCCCGCTGCGCCGGCGACGAGCAACGACCGGATATCGGCAAGGAAGGCCAGGCCGCTGAAGACCGCTCCCGTCACTCCAAGTCCTGCGAGCGCAATCGGCAGCACGCAGCATGAGGATGCGACCAATGCGCCGGTTCCCACGACGGCGCCAGTCCCAGCCAGAAGGCCCGTCGATGGCGCGGGGAGACGCTCCGTGGTGCTCGATTTTCCGAGTTCCGCGCTCGTCATGATGGCGCTCCATCTCGATCCATGGCACTCTACCTTCCGTAGCCACTACGGGATCAAGCCACATATGCTCACGAAGGCGCGAGGCCTCGCCGCCGGGCAGCTTGCGAAAGACGCAGGCGTCAATCTTGAGACAATCCGCTACTATGAGACCATCGGGCTGATGCCTGCGCCGCCCCGCACGGCGGGCGGCCATCGCGTCTATGACGCCGCTCATGTCAGGCGACTCGCCTTCATTCGACGAGGGCGCGACTTTGGGTTCAGCATCGACCACGTCCGCGCGCTCCTGACCTGAATGACCCCCGACTTGATCCCTGCGCGGAAGTGAAGGTGATAGCGATCACTCACCTGAACCAGGTGCGTAATAAGCTTGCCGACTTGACGAGGCTGGAGAGCATTCTCTCCGCTTCGATCGCCCGCTGCACCAGCGAGCCGCTCGCTCCATGTCCTGTGCTGGACATGCTCGAACTGTGAAACGATGCATTCTGTAGCGAGACGGCAAAATTGCAAAAATCAGTCAGCCCAATCCCGAACGAGGAGCCGACGCCCATGAGTCCGCAACGTGGCCACTGGGACGACGTCTACACGACGAAAGCCGCCGACACGGTAAGCTGGTTTCAGGACGATCCGACGCCGTCGCTCGACATGATCGCGCGCACGGGTGTGGGGAAATCGGAGGCGATCATAGATGTCGGCGGCGGTGCCTCGGTACTGATCGACCGATTGCTGGATCTCGGCCATTCGAACGTGAGCGTGCTCGATATCGCCCCGGCCGGCCTCGCCGTGGCACAGAAGCGCCTCGGCGAGCGCGCCGGGCGCGTGTCATGGATCGCGCAGGACGTCACCGCCTGGCAGCCCCCGCAGGATGCCGTCTCGATCTGGCACGACAGAGCCGTATTCCATTTCCTCGTCGATGAGGGGGATCGCTTGGCATATGTGCGCGCCCTCGACCGCGGCCTCAGGACTGGCGGCTTCGTCGTCCTCGCGCCCTTCGCGCTCGGCGGCCCGGCACGATGCAGCGGGCTCCTCGTCAGGCGCTATTCGGCGGAGATGCTGCAGGTCGAGCTCGGGACGGGCTACGACCTCGTCGATCAGCAGCCGCAAACGCATGTGACGCCCGCCGGAAACCGTCAGGATTTCATCTGGTGCCTATTCAAGAAGACTCAGACGCTGGCGTCCATCGAACCATGACTGATGAGCGCGACGTGCCTGCGCCCATTCTGGCCAACAAGCACTACTCCGAGTCGTCCGCCTTCCAGCCGGGAAACCTGCTGCGCGAAGCGCGCCGCCAGAAAGGTCTGTCCTTGCGCGACGTCCCACCAATCTGCGTGCTCGACCCTGACGGCGATCTCGTCCGGCGGCTGCGCCGGGACAGACGCGCGACGCCTGACCGAGACTGGGCTTGCTATCACAGCGAACTCGATCGCTTCGTGGAAGGCGGCGTCGAATTCGGCATCGTCGGCTGCGCCGTCGGCGCGTCCTATGCCGTGCTGGTGGCCGAACAGCTCTTCGCCTCCGGCTGCAGGCTGCTGATCAGCATGACGTCATCTGGACGGTTGCAGCCGATCCGGCCGCCGCCCTACTTCATTCTGATCGACCAGGCCCTGCGCGACGAGGGCACGAGCTACCACTACCTGCCGCCTTCGGACTTCGCCGAGGCCGACGCCGCCGTCATCGCGGCGCTGGACGGCGCTTTCGACGGGCTGCGCGAACCGGTGCTGCGCGGCGCGACCTGGACGACCGATGCGCCCTTCCGCGAGACTGAGCGCGCCATCGCTGCGATGACCGAGCGCGGCCTGCTCGCCGTCGAGATGGAGGCCGCCGCGCTTTATGCCTTCGCCCAGGCCTGCGGCCACCGCGTCGTCTGCTTCGCCCATGTCACCAACCAGATGGGTCAGGAAGGCGATTTCGAGAAGGGCGAGGCCGACGGCACTGTCGACGCGCTGGCGGTCATCGTCGCGGCCGCGCGGCGTCTGGGCTGACGTCGCGCTAGAGGGGGCGCTTGGGACAACGTGTTCACCCGGCAGGCGCGCCGATCTCTTGGTCCGCATGCGCCGCTGCCTGTTCCGGGTCACGGACCCCGCTGGCCGCCGTATTCGGCAGCCTCCAGCCCTTGACCAGCCCGTAGATCGCCGGGATCACTAGCAGCGTCAGCACGGTCGAGGAGACCATGCCGCCTATCATCGGCGTGGCGATGCGCTGCATCACCTCCGAGCCCGTGCCGGTGTTCCACAGGATCGGCAGGAGACCGGCCATGATCGCGATCACCGTCATGATCTTTGGCCGCAACCGCTCGACCGCGCCCAGCATGATCGCCTCCTGCAGATCGGCGCGGGTGAACGCCCGCCCTTGCGCGGCGCAGCGTGCGCGGACCTCCTTCAGCGCCTGGTCGAGATAGATCAGCATGATCACGCCGGTCTCGGCTGCGACGCCCGCCAGCGCGATGAAGCCGACGGCGACCGCGACCGACATGTTGAAGCCCTGCCACCAGAGCAGCCAGATTCCGCCGACCAGCGCGAAGGGCAGCGACAGCATGACGATGAACGTTTCGGTCAGCCGGCGGAAATTGAGGTAGAGCAGCAGGAAGATGCTCGCCAGCGTGACGGGAACGACGATCTTGAGGCGCGCCTCGGCCCGTTCGAGATATTCGAACTGGCCGCTCCAGGCGACGCGATAGCCGGCCGGGAGCTGGACCGCCTGGGCGATCGCTCCTTGCGCCTCGCGGACATAGCCGCCGAGATCGCGCCCGGCGATATCGACGAAGATGTAGATCGCGAGCTGGCCGTTCTCGGTGCGGATCGTGGTCTCGCCGCGCTTGCGCTCGATTGTCGCGACCTCGCCGAGCGGCACGGAGCCGCCGCCCGGCATCGTCACCTGGACCTCGCGGGCGATCGACTGCGGGTCGGAGCGCAGATCGCGCGGATAGCGGATGGTGACGCCGTAGCGCTCGCGGCCCTCGACCGTCGTGGTCACGGTCTCGCCGCCCAGCGCCATCGTGACCGCACCCTGGACATCGCCGACCGAGAGCCCGTAGCGCCCGAGCGCGATCCGGTCGGGCACGATGTCGAGGAAATAGCCGCCGATGACGCGCTCGGCATAGGCGCTGGTCGTGCCCGGCACGGCCTTGAGCACGGCTTCGATCTGGCGGGAGACGCCTTCCATCTTCGTCAGATCGTCGCCGAAGACCTTGACGCCGATCGGGGTGCGGATGCCGGTCGCCAGCATGTCGATGCGGGCGCGGATCGGTTGCGTCCAGGCGTTGGAGATGCCGGGGAACTGCAGCGCCTTGTCCATCTCGGCCTTGAGCGTGTCGGCGGTGACCCCGGTACGCCATTGCTCCTGCGGCTTCAGGTTGATGATGGTCTCAAACATCTCCGTCGGGGCAGGGTCCGTCGCGGTCTGGGCCCGCCCGGCCTTGCCGTAGACCGAGGCAACCTCCGGAAACGATCGGATGATCTGGTTCTGCGTCTGCAGCAGCTCGGCCGCTTTGGTGACGGAGAGGCCCGGCAGGGTCGTGGGCATATACATCAGCGTGCCTTCGTTCAGCGTCGGCATGAACTCCGAGCCGACCTGCCGCGCCGGCCAGACGCTGACGCCAAGCACGACCAGCGCCAGCAGGATCGTCAGCACCCTCGCCTGTGTTTCGGCCCTTTAATTGCGGAGAGCTGTCAACCTCGGATTTCGCGCCGTCATCGCCGGGGTCATGGTCCTTTCCGAGGTCGAGCGCCTCATGGTGATGTTCGGGTCGGGTGCCTCAACGTGT
>JAESGV010000227.1_pt1 | contig 28564 bp, 30 predicted proteins | sample 9269781 | NCBI WGS metagenome assembly JAESGV01 (sample SAMN15741586, study PRJNA653496) | algae metagenome | isolation source: Tildeniella torsiva UHER 1998/13D and co-occurring heterotrophs from... | place: Slovakia: Slovak Paradise National Park, Hrabusice, Kosice Region | collected 2000-01-01
ACTGACTGTCTTCATTAGCGGTTCATCGGGGTCATGCTTAAATTTCAAGTCTTTTTTGCTGACCTCATGTTGTATTGTTGCCGTATCAGTAACAGATGGTGGCATGTTCAGTATGTTGTTATTTTTTGCTTGGATTGTAGATCTTTCAATGAAACTATAATTAGTTTGTTCTAAGTTGGATCTTTTGCTGATTAAAATGTGAATTTTTACGCTTCTCCGCTTCCAGCCGGTGGAACATTGGTTAACAAGCGGAATCCGCACTGGTAGAGATCACAATAGTTCTAGTAACACAACGAAAATCGGTGCTAAAGACTGTCCAACACTTTCATGACACCTCTAACGTAAAAATAGAAGGGAAATGATATTCGAGATGCTGTGTGGACCTGTCGAACATGAATCTTCTTGATACCAGTTGGACTAATCAATTTGCTTTTGCGTTTACCGCCAAAAACATGGTTGTCGTGCTGGAAGAACCAGTGACTGTTAGATACAACCACTATGGATCACCGGTGACAGTCATTGTATTTTTATTATGTTGCTTGATCGTTATTGTTGTACCGTTCATATACGGCATCACAACAGGGAGTATGAGTTCTAATTAGCTATATTGACAACTAGATTTTTATCGAAAGCAAGAGTTTTTTATTGAGCGACCTCGAATATTCTTTCCTATGAAAGCTGTACTCAAAATCAAATCGAATACTGTTGATTCTGATCGAATTTGGACTACTAATACTAATGTTAATAACTTACTTGGCGACAAGTTAGTTACGCCTGTCATGAAAACAGATTTTACCAACTCGAACGACCCCACAAACTACCAACAATTAAGCCCCGATAATTTGAAATTCCAATTTCTATTTCCTCAAAGCGCCAGTCAGCCAACGCGAGGTGTTAGTGCAATGCTCTTTTTCTATTTATACTTGTCGGTAAGTGGTGGAGAAGTAAGTACTAACATAACAGACATACAAATCACTTGTCTTTGAATCAGTTGCACATATATCTATTGATGCTGCAGCTCCAGCAAAATCAGCAACAGTATTCGCCACTTTAAAACTACATCAAGACGGTGTTATCCAGGATTTATTTTCAGCGTCGCAATTTAATACAACACTACTCGATCTAACACAAGTCAACAGTCTTGAACAATTGAACGCAGATGATGTACTGCGCAAGAACAAAAGAGCAGTGTATGCTCAGCTACAAGTAGATAATGTTGTATGGAAAGAGGGATATGGAGATCCATTTACTCTAAATATTGAAATTACGGTACCTGCCCAGTCGCTCTTCTACAAACCAGGTTTCTTCGAAATCACAAAGTTTGCTGCGGTACAATACATTTGTGCATTCTATGTCATCAAATGGATAGTCTTCACGATAAATCGGCAACTCGTCTTGCTGGGTTTACTCAAAACAAGAAAGGTGAAAAGTTCACAAAAATTAATTTAAATTAAATGTCCTGTCATATTATACAATTATTGTCGTCTGCGTAACTGATGTCTATGTGATATCAGTGGTTGCCGTGCTACATCCGTGTCACCAGTTTCTGGCGTCGGAGCACGTAACGTTGTGTCTGGTTGCTCTAGTAATTCTACAGAAAATGGGAGCCACGAGGTCCACGAGCTTGTTTGGTTTCTCGTGCGTCTTCTTAGTTCTGGATTGCCATGGTGATGATGATTTTCGTCTTCTTCTTCGTTCTCTCCCTTCTTTAGAAGAGGTTCTCGGCATACAGGACACGTATTAGATTGTTGCATCCATTGTTTTATGCAAATCAAGTGATAGATGTGTCCGCACTTGATCTTTTTGGCTTGTCCTCCTTTTGACATGGTTTCATAACATATCGAACATGTTTCTTGTTCTTTTAGTTCTTCTTCAGTTGCAGTTGGGTATGTGTTGTTGATTGTTTCTCTAACTATCCAATACTCGTACAATCGGTGTAGATGGCCACGTAATTCATTAAATGCAGAGTTGGCAAGCATAAACAATGCCAAATCAATGATTGATAACGAGAATCCATCAACGACCCAAATATGAACGTAATGTGACATCATACTGATCAGTCGAACACATTCCAACGCAAATTCTGTAAAGTAACAAAACTCATGTCGTCCCTCCCATGCTGTTTCCAAACTAGCTCCAAAATAATCATAATACAAGTATACTCCGTATTTGATAAGTGTTTGTACAGTTTCAATCAATAAAATCCAACACTCGTACAGTGATAGTAGAACGAATCCTATTCCCGCTCCATAAAAGTGCAATACGCCTAGTCCTGCAATTAACAAATCTGCTACAATGATAACAACGAGTAATCCAAATAGTTTCTTATGACGAGAGTTATCATTCACTAGTGAAGACATGTACTATTTGTGAGTATGAAAAAGGCAAACATACGTATCGACTTCTTTCTTTTGCAATAATGGAAAAGACTTTGAAGAATCCAATTGCTGTGAACCATGTGATCCACGTTAGAGTGGAATATAAGGTCGACGAGTTCATCACGTAAAACACAAATAACAAATTAACTGCACTGTACTGAACCATTCGTTCTTGGAATTTCTTTCATGTTAGCTCCATATTATCCAACATACCTCAAATTCTTTTTTTCTTATCTTTCCTATAAAAAATGCCATACCAGAACCTCCTAACACAAATAATAGTACATATAACAGGTGCGCAATGATCTATATAATTAATATAATAAGTGGTACGCTTACGATGAGTGAAACTCGTGATGCGAAAATGTACGTTATGGCAGCATGCAAATCGTAATCACTTTGAACCACATACGCGTTGAATAAACATGCTCCTGTCACACTCAGACTCAGGAGAGTGTATAAAGGTGTGAGGGTAGATACGTACATGACCCTCTGGTTCAAAAGTTTGATTCTACCGGAGAATTTACCAAAACGAGTTAATAATACGTTGGGTATTAGATACGTTGAATTCAACCTAGCTAACCTAACAGCTCCAAGCTACGCTCCTGTGAAACCTGCTCTACGAAATGGTTTCTTTCCTGTTATTAACTTTGATCTTGTAATCAGTTTAAAGATAGTACGTCCGCAATCACGACGTGAAATAATTCATTAGAAACTAATAGATGCCTGCACTTGACAGAAGGCAAGTTCATCCGTAGAATAACTAACTGGTTAGTAAAAGTCCTAGCTATGCGGGACGAGCTGTGTTTGTTGCATTTCGTTTGATTGTAGCAGCATTCGTCCTCTTGCTCATCAGTAGAGGTTTGTTGAAACAAAATAATTAACATACAAGGAGGAGATACTTTTTATGAAAGCTTACTTGGATATGAAAAACCTATTAAGCGAGACGCTAATAGGTTACAAGTTGTGGTTGTCGTGGCTGCGTTGAGACAAGCTTTTTGGATTATATATCTCAGCATCACAACATTAACTATCGGTTCTGCTTTTCGTACTAATAATTACTACAACTAACATTTGAAGAGGTTGTCATATTTAATGGCTTAGTAGAAACAGTATGTGCGTTGATTGCTCTTCGAAATGAACTTTCGATTGGAGTACTAACATACATTGGTATCGTTTTGTTTGCATTGGGATCGATCTTTGAAACGGGAGGCGAGCTACAAAGGATTTGGTTCAAGAAGATTAAAGCAAATGCAGGTAAACCGTTTACCGGTGGATTGTTCTCCATTTCCCAACACGTTAACTACTTTGGTTATACCTTGTGGAGAGCTGGTATGGCTCTAATTAGTGGTAGTTTGATTTGGACTTTCCTTTTAGTTTTATTCATCACTTATGACTTCTTTACCGGTGGCATACCTGATCTACAAAAGCACAACAGGGAACGATATGGGAAAGAATACGAGATCTATTCTGCAAAGACTGCAAAATTTGTACCATTTGTTTACTAAGTGTTTCTTAAATATTATTTATAGCTGAGCATACTCTTTGCTTACTCTCCAAGCTTCCTCCATAAATTGTTCATTCTTTGATGGTTCTGACTCTTTTGAAACAGCATTAAACTCGTAGTATGCACCTGGAACTAAATCATCACTAACTACACAATGAATTATGGTCATAGCTCCATCAGGTACATATTGACCAAACAATGGTAAAACGACATACTGCATAGCGTAATTGAGTGGAAACGGTGCAGTGGTGCTAATCTGTGTACTAACCATTCCTGGATTTAATACCACTGCGATAGCCTTTGTACCTACCCGTTCGAATTCTTTTTGTAGTTTTTTGATCATGAGTACATTCAAGAGTTTACTATGTGCATATCCGTGGACACCGAACGAGTTTGGATCAGTCTTTACCTTGTCGAGATGAATTTCTTTCCAATCGTAATGCATGGAAGATGTGATACCAATGACGCGAGTACCGTCTTTGCACATCTTTTCGAAGAGTTTGTTGATGATTATAAAATGTCCTAGATGGTTAGTTTGGAAAGTTGTCTCGAATCCATCTATTGTTACACCACTCTTGGCTGTTCCTGCATTGAGGATGATGAAGTCGATTTTCAAATCTTGTCTGTTGAGTAGGTTATCTGCGAACGATTTTGTACTTGCGATGCTGCCCAAGTCAAGTGGTGCAAATTCTATGATTGTATTTTCTGTGTTTGGTTCTTGTTTAATAGTATCTATTGCTTTTCGACCACTCTCGCTATCTCTACTAGCTACAATAACTCTTTCTGCTCCCATTTTAGCAAACGCTTTTACGCTTTCGTATCCGATACCATACGAGGCTCCAGTTATCACAATTGTTTTGCCATTCAGTCTCTTAGTGTCGCTTAAAATTTCTTCTGGTACTCGTGTGGGCCAACGAAACATGGTTCTCTGTCGCTGTCAAAAGTTAACGAAAAAGTATCACGCAAGATTACAATTATTCAAGTTAAAAGTTGTCTTGTCCACAGGCAGTAACGTGGCTATTTCTCTGATGTGCAATGGACCCTATTTCACAGGAAGATGATGGCTACAAGACGCAAGATGAAAACGAAGATGCAACTGATTATAAAAGCGATGATTCCTGGGACGACGAACCACTATTATCGATGACTACGAAACGAAAAAGCTCCTCGCCACTAGAAAAAAGCAAAAAGATTCGACTCACGCCTCCGCACGATAATTTATTTTTGTCACAACCAGTAACACAAAACGCAGAAGCGAATCGACCTACATCACAACCAAAATCGCAACAAGAGTTGATAGAAATTTTATCAGATGACGATAACGATGACATTGTAGAAATAACAACCCCACCGCCTTCTATTACTCAATCAACAACAAATTCTCAACAAGAGAGTAACCTATTTGCACAGTTCGATTCGCAAGAACCCTCGCAACCTATTGACAAGCTATCATCACAGAATGTACATGTAAATACTTTCGAACAAGTGAGTTAGATTTTAGTGAACTAACAATATAGCCTAGCAACCACAACCAATGCCCAATTTGTCTCGAAGCATGGACTAGTACCGGACTCCACCAAGTATGTGTTCACATATCTTAGTCTAACTCGTTACAGGTCTGTTGCCTGCAATGTGGACATTTATTTGGAAAAAAGTGTATCGAATACTGGTTATCTAAGAAGAAGAGTTGTCCAAAATGCCTCGGAAAAGCACATCCAACTCACATTCGATTATTATTTATCGATAACATAGCAGTGGTGGATAACTCTCGTGTGGAAAACATACAAGAACAATTACGAAAAGAAATCGAGAAACGAAAAGAATTCGAAACGAAACAAATGCACACAAACCTTCAAATCAAACTATTAGAAGAGGAAACGAAAAAACTAAAACAGAAAACAAAAGAGCAGGAGGATACCATCCATGTACTACGGAATACTGTATCGATGCAAACGCCACAGAAACAAAATGGTTATAATCAGAACAAACAAGTGACGACGCCAAACAAGAATCATACTACTAGTGTCATACAATCACCGTCGAATGCTATGGGTCCAAGATCAGCGAACGATAAGCGACTGATAGGTCATCAAACACTTGTACGTTCAACTAGTTCACCTCCTATGCAAAGAGCTCCAGTACGAACCAGAGTTTGTGATTTTATCCAAATATCAACGATTGCCACTACCAATGGTCGCGTGTTCGACTATGGTAACACTGAACAATCAGTTTTTGTTTCTTTTGAGGAGAGAAACGCTGCTTGCGGTGTATACAAAGTCGATATGAACAACCCTGCCAAGAGATGTAAAATTAGTATACACAACAGCACTATTCGAGATGTACAGCACTGTCCTGATCAAGGTATCATTTTAACAGCTTCTATTGATAAGCAACTGCGGCTGACAGATACCAAAACACAAAAGGCTGCAATGAACTACCAATTACCAGGCATGGCGTGGGCATGTGCATGGAGATCTGATGATACCAATTATTGTTTTTGTGGACTAGATGACGGTACACTGATGGTGTATGATCTAAGACAAACACGAACATGTCTGTCAACATCGAAAGCCGATGCTCCACAAGGAGTTAAACCTTCGATATCGAGTTTGCAGTATATCACTAGTGACGATGAAACAGTCAGAGGTATACTGGCATCTAGTTTAGGAGGAGGAACATTGTTTTTCAATCAAAACGATGCTTACAAAAAGAGTTTGATTCTTCCTGGTGTTTCGGCATCTGTGAGTTTCGAGTCGCTTACTGGGTTGTGCATGTCAACTCAGCGTTCTACTGAAACGTCCCCTGCCTCACACTATCTATTCACGCTGCAAGAGTCTAATAGAAAAGTATCACTTTATGATGGATTTCGTTCTGTAGTTGGGTTTCAAAATGATAGAACATTGTCTAGATCAACACTCTTCATGAGTACAAGAAATGCTCTAGTTGCATCAGGAGATGACGCAACAGGACAAGTTTTGATATGGGATACTAACACCTCTCAAGTTGTACAACATTTGAGTGCTCCAAAAGATGAAAAACTAGGTGCCATTTATGATGTTCGGTACAAAGACTATATGCTTGGTGTAATGACAACGACAGGACTGGTTTTATATCGAGATGATGTCGATTAAACCATTTATTCATGTTATTACATCCATTAGTATTTTACGTAGGAGTGCATAGTCAATTGTACTATCAGGTTTTTGTGGGATTTGAGTGTCAACGTTCCTTGCTGCAGTAAGCAGCTCAGAAAACTTTGCGTTTTCGATAAAGGTTTTCGAGAACCCTGTCAAATCGCAATAGATACTCAATTCTTGCCCTTCATAGCGCTCTAGGCCAATACGAAATATTCTCTTTTCTTTGTCGGACCACTTCTTATCTATCTTTAAGAATTTGGTTCCATTTCCTGCTGCCTCCGTTATCACTGTTCTAAAGCGTTCGATTTCTAAATCAAAGAATTCTTCATGTTCCTTTTTCCGTTCTTCTTGCATAATGATTTCTTCTTCATCTAACGTTGGCACATACAAGTCGATTACTTGTTGAATAAACTTATTTTGTGCTGGCGGTTTTAAAATCATTGTTCTGCATGTGACAAGATTTATTCATCCGAAGCCAGTCTACCACGCATTTCTTGCAGAACGTATGAGAGCAGTGCAAAATAAAAGGATGAATCATTATATCCCTACAAATGCTGCACTCGAGAATCTCGCCTAATTCTTCGGAATTATATTTGGCGGTGTCATTTTGAGAACTTTTGGGAGCATCTGCTCGTAAGCGTTTTACGTCTTGATCTGCTGTGTGTTCAATCATATTTTCTTCTCTCGTTCGCTTCTTTGTATTTGCATGGCAGCACGATGGTGTAGTTGGTTCCATAGTTAAAAGTTTTGATGCTAGGGGTGATTACTCGATCCTATTAATACATCAACCCTTCATATTTTATGACAACGACAAGCCGTTAAACTTGCCACTCATTGCATTTGGAAGGAACAGTATCCTTCTTGTAGGATATTATACAATAAGAGCTGCCCACATCATAGTGAACAGAATTGTAAGATTGTTTGGTAAACATGCTCGGCACAGAATTAAGTTACTAGTTGTTCAGGAATAGTGTATTGCTGCTGATGCATAGTAATGAATCTGATGTCGTACATATTGGCGCATCTTATCTTTACTTTAAAACGGCTTCACGTGCCTTTATTCCATCATGTATGATTTATATGCACAAACGTGGGACAAAAGACCAACAAACAGTAGTATTTCGAGGAGAAAAGACTATTCCATTTTTCGAAGAACACCCAAAGACTCTATTCCAAAATATTATGTATCACATTGGAAACGAGGAACTCAATTTGCAACTATTGTACATGACATTTATCAATAATAGAGATGAACTCAAAGAAGAAATTATATACGAAAGAACAAAAAATAATCTTTCCCAAGAGTTTAGGACGGTTTGGTTTTGGTTCGAATTTTTGCTAGATGAACAAATCAAACAACGCAAAGCAGTAGATGATACTGTAGAACTGTTCCTATTACTAGATCCAATGCGCTATGTAACGGGTCCAGCAGAATTCAAACCACGTTACAGACTCTACTACAATCATTTTGGAAACAAAAACTTCTTTCCTATTATACTGCGCAGCACTCGAGAAGAATGTTCAAGGCTCAAGCAAGTTTGTGAAAATATTCAAGACAAGAATTTAATCAATCGCGCCAACAAATACTTGAATTACAAAGATACAAAGAGCTCATTTGCTATTGAAAGAGAAGAAAATCGGAATGATGCAAGATTAAAATTTGAGAAAGAATCTATGATATTTGTTACCAAAGGTGCAGTTTCAAAGACCACTGTACTTGAACTAGCAAAAGCGGTACGCGAGGATATTAAAGAGTGGAGAGCAGGTGAAATTGTTGTTGCTGATTCAACGACAATCTATCACTATGGAGCTAGACAACAAGATATTTCAGAGTTAACTGAGGGCATACTTGCAGCAGCAGCGAACATTATTGCGAAGAAATCAACTGGTATTGATACCACAGACAAATTATTACTTGAGAATGATAGTGGCTGGGACCCAATTGCTATTACAGCTGCGATCGCGTTTGGATTTGTTTTTGTTCACCCTTTGCAGGACGGTAACGGTCGCGTACATAGAGCTCTCATGCGTCTTATGTTCAAACACTTGAACGCTCCTCGAGACACAGATTTGGAGATTCCTATTTCAATTGCAATCGAGGCTACCATGTATGAATATGACGAAGCATTGGAAGCATTTTCGTATCATGCGAAAGCAAACACAAAAACATATAGAGACAGCCTTGGACGACTTATAATTGATAATGACACAAAAGTATACTTTAAGTCTTGGAACGCTACACCACAAGCTAATTACCTTGCTAATGCTGTACAAATTTCGGAGAAGATAGCCATTGACGAGTTGGAGTTTTTGCAATTGTTTGACGCAGCCAAAAGTTATTACTCGGAAGAAAATCACAAGTTGGATGATGTAATGATCACATCTCAGATTGCATTCTATCAGAAAGAAAAGAGAATCTCTAGAGGTATGAAAAAGAAATTAACATCCCATTTGAAGCTTGATGATAAACAAGTAGACGAACTTGTAACAGGAGTTTTGGATGTGTTGAACAGAAAAGAAGGTGTTCATGAAAAATAAATAATTTGCGGCGATTCTTAATTGCACTGACATAGACATGTTCGTTGACATTTGACAGCATGACACTTCATTTTTCAACCAAACAGCCATAACACATGAGACTACCCAGCCTCTGCATTGCCTTGATCTTGGCAATTCTCGCCGTAACAGTTAGCGTTCAATCGCGTAGTGTATCTCTCTCAGATGCCATGAGTCGTTCTCTAGCAGCAGCAATCGCACAAGCAGAGTTCGAGAACAATGTGAACGAAATGGCCAAGTTGCTCGAAACAACTGGCAAAGATAACGGTAAACCACCAGCAGGTTGGAGAGTTGCATACACATACAAAGAGGGTGGACACGACAAGAACAAAGTCTTCGTGAACGATAAAACAAAGCAAGTCGTGCTCGCATACGGAGGAACGCAACCACGTGTTTCTGATTGGGCCAAGAACTTTGATGCTGGCAAAACATCACTCAAAATCAATGGAAAAGATTATGGAAACGTACACAGCGGTTTCTACAAACAATTCCAAAGAACTGAGACTAACATGTTCGGAGCAGCAGATCAATACCTAAAGAGTGGATACAAACTCGAAATTGCAGGTCACTCCCAAGGAGGTGCTGCTGCTACTATTGCTTCAGCATACGCAAAAGAAAAATACGGCGTTGCCAATCCAAAGGTTGTCACGTTCGGCTCTCCAAGCGTTGGTGATAAACAATTCGCAAATATGTACAATTCCCGTGTGAATGACAACACTCGTGTGGTCAACTCATACACCAACATGTTTGGTCAAAAGAAGACTGAAGTTGTACCATCTGTTCCACTACCAGGAATGGGATACCAACACGTAGGAAAGTTGAAATCGGTAACCACAGGTCGTGGTGATTTTACTCAAAAAATTGGAAACCATTTGATGGACAACTATGAACGTGCCACTAGAAACAATCCAGATCTTGATAAACATGGATTGATTGTAAGAACTATTGGTAAGGGTGTAAACGCTGCCAAGAATGGAATTTTTAAGGGTGTCAAGAAAGTAGGAGAGTTTGGAAAGAACGTAGGTAACAAAGTACGCAACACTGCTAGAAATGTTGGTAACAAGGTCAGAAACACTGCTCGCAATGTTGGCAACAAAGTTAGAAACACTGCTAGAAATGTTGGAAACAAGGTTCGTAACACTGCCAGAAATGTAGGCAACAGAGTCAGAAACACTGCACGCAATGTCGGCAATAGAGTTCGTAACACTGCTAGAAATGTAGGAAATAGAGTACGCAACACTGCTCGTAACGTTGGTAACAAGGTCAGAAACACCGCACGTAACGTTGGTAACAAAGTTAGATCCACTGCACGCAACGTAGGCAATAGAGTCAGAAACACTGCCAGAAACGTAGGCAACAGAGTTAGATCTACCGCACGTAACGTCGGCAACAGAGTTCGCAGCACTGCACGCAACGTTGGAAACAAAGTAAGAAGCACTGCCAGAAATGTAAGCAACAAAGTCAGATCAACTGCAAGAAACGTTGGCAACAAAGTAAGAAGCACTGCTCGCAACGTTGGAAACAAAGCTAGATCCACTGCCAGAAACGTTAGCAACAGAGCCCGCAGCACTGCTCGCAATGTTGGGAACAAAGTAAGAAGCACTGCACGCAATGTTAGCAACAAAGTAAAATCAACTGCTAGAAACGTAGGAAGTAAAGTAAGAAGCACTGCCAGCAGAGTATCATCAGGTGTACGTAGTGTTGCTTCACGTGCCAGAAGTGCAGTAAGCAGTGGTGTTTCACGCGCAAAATCTGCCGTCAGTAGCAGTGTTTCACGCGTTAAATCCGCTGTAAGCAGTAGCGTATCACGTGCAAGAAGTGCAGTCTCATCCGCAAGAAGCAGCGTATCAAGTGCTGCTCGCAGCGTTGGATCACGTATTAGTGGTGCATTGGGTAGATTTGCATAAAAAAGATCATTTTGCATGTAATTTTGTTCACAAATGTTCTTCCTGTAGTGGGCGCAGCTACGAGTAGCCATTACGAGTACCAGAAAGTTTCAAAAAAAAAGTGGCAGAGTTTTGTACTTTACAGCATACTGACAATGTCACAAATACTTGGAGATTTGTGCCAACGAATTATTCAAGATCATCACAACTGCAACGCCAATTATCACTCCTCGACAATACAAATCCTATTTACACAACTGTTAAGAAATTGCCAGAAAATATATATATCACATTGAATATGATCGTGCAAGTGGAGTTTTTTCGTGCACTCTATTGTGAGAGTGTAAAATGAAAGTATTTTCACATTTGTATTTACTGTAACTCATGACATTCTCGTTTCTAGCTGCCTTCGTGTATTTATCCAATGCATGTCAAAACGTGTTTTTCATCTTATAGATCAATTATTTCTGTAAAGCGTTTTGGATTATCCCATGGAACTTGATGTCCAGATTGTTCGACAAATTGAACAAGCATACACTCTTTGTCGAGCTGTATACCATTAAAAATTGATAGTACTCGCTTTTTGAGTCGATTTGGTTCAGTACTATCCATCCAGTCGTTATCTCCATAAATAAACTTGGTTATGTGGCAAAAGCGATGTATCTCTGATTCTGAATAGTTTTCCATTCTCTATTAGTGTCAAAAAGCACACAATTCACCATACCTCAACCAGTGACTTTTTAGCAAACGCGCCAGGAAGTAGCAATTGCCAAATACCTTTTTCTGTCTTTTGTGAAGCCAAAGTAGGTGCCAACGTATTTGTTCTCCAAGTGTATTCTGCTAATGGCACTCCATTGTGGAATCTCCACATTGCATGGACGCGTACTAGATATTTGCTGAACGGTCCGGTTGCTCTGAGTATTTGATTCAATGTGATACGCAAATTGTAGAACATTTCTCCTGCCTTTATCCATAACTTCTCAACTGCAACACTTTTGCTTCGTAGTCGATCGAATGCAGGTGCAATGCCAATTGGTGAAACTAGTACTAGTTTCTCAACATGTTTTGGGTACTTTAACGTGTAAAGAGATGAAATAAATCCGCCAAATGAGTGTCCAAGAATTGTCATCTTTTCTATTTGCATCTTTTTCCTCCAGGCTTCTAATGAATCGACAAACCAGGCTTCAGGTTCTATATTATCTGAAACAGTCGTGCATATCGTAGAACGAGCGAATCCTATCATATCTAGAACGTACAAAGTTTCGCATTGTGTTGCTAATTGGTTTAAACTCTTTGTCCAAACTCCGCTACCACCGCCAAACCCATGCAAAGCAATCATTATGCCTTTGCCTTGCTTATTTTTTGATGAAATTTTTTGTGTGTAAATTGAAGTTCCAAACTCTTCTAATAATACGTAGTATTCTTCCCACCTTACATCATTCGCAAACTCTTATGGTTAATTTTCGTAATATAGCCTACTTTTCATCAATTCTGCTTGGCACTTTTTCGCATCGTCTACGGAAGAACTTGGCAGCCATACCAGCTTTAAAATGGCGTGTAGCCAGTGTAGTACAAAGTCCAACACCATTCTTGTAATTTGCCCAAGTTGATCAACACAAGAAAAACGTTACACAACAATACCATGAACTATGGAGGTGGCAACAGTTTTATGGGAATGTCTTCCTCTTTCGTGGTGAACCCACAACAACCTAGCGTTATGCAGTTCAACAACCAAAACCCAATGTTGATGGTAAGGTTTCGTTATTATAGCTTATCTTGTCTTAGAGACAACAACAAATGTTGCGAAACAGTGGAGCTATGAACCAATCGAACGTACCTATCTCCGCGATACCTCCAAACTCAAATCCAAACTATATGCCGCAACAACCCTTCAAGTAACATTTTATTCAGTCGCGCGCTAACATTACAGACGAAGACGTATCAACTCTGAAGCAGTCATACCAGAAACTGTAGTAGAGCTCATACCTGAGAGTCAAATATTTACAGACTTGCAAGAATTCGAAAAACGATTGGATAAAGTTATTTCAGACAAAAAACTAAGAATGAGACAACTACTGACAGATCCTCAAACAACAAGAAAGACATTGTATATTCAAGTCTCCTGCGAAAGAGGTAGACAAAACCCATACGAAGTAGACCCTGTTAGTGATGAAGAAGAGTGGATATTACGCGTTAGAGGAACGTTTTTAGATCCAAACGTAACATTTTCACGTAATAGTACTAACTTTTACAGAGCAGAATCATTGACGATCAATGCAAGTTCACTTCGTTCGTCAATTCCATGTTGATTGATTTTGACCAAGAAGTGTTCCCAAATCAAAAATCAGTCGAGTGGAAACGTTCGCACACGTTCACTGATTGTGAAGGATTTTCATTCGTTAAAAAGATCACTCCTGCTACCTATATTCCTCCTAAAGCTGATAATTATGATTTCCTCAACGGAACTGGCGTACAAGCGAAACCAAACGCAAAGGTTTTACTGTTCATGAAACACGATCCTCCTATTTATCACTTATCACCAGAACTCAAGAAGGTCATGTTGGGAAATAGTGAACAACAGTTGAACATTGGAGATGATAAACAAAATACACTGGGGCCTGCCATGTCGTTGAACGTTATTCTATCGAGCGTATGGAAGTACATTTTGGTCAACAAATTATTAGACCAAAATGAAAAGAAAGTCATAGTGTGCGATCAAGCGCTAAAAGAAGTATTCCAAACTGAGCGTATGACATTTGCTGATATCATTCAAAAAGTGAAAGAACATTTGATCGCACCTGCTCCTATTGAAATAGATTTTAACATGAACGGCGATGCTACTCAAATGAAAGAGATTCCAGTTGATATTGAAGTACAAATCCCAACGATGCAACGAACTGCAGTGGAAGAACTTTTAGATGACAAGCCATTGAAAGAAGTTGAAGATCAAAACGCTTTTATTTTGAAAGCAGTTGAGACTATCAAGGAACACAAGAAGAAACGTGATTTTATGTTGGCCTTTAGTTCAGATCCAGTTCCATTTATTCATCAAATTATTCATTCACAAACAAGAGACTTACTGATTGCAAACAACAGAAAAGAAATGGAAGAAAGCCGTTTCTCAAACTTTTACAAGAGAGAATGGGTTAACGAAGCAGTTACACGATACATGGAAAACCAAAGAATACAAAGAGAGTTGAACGCACAGAGATTGCAATAAATATTATAATCCCATTCGACTAGCATATGTTGCTAAATTTGATGGTAATCTTTTCGCTATTAGCTTCTGTCTATTCTTGCGTATTGTTCCTAAACCATGTGCTTTCCATCTAGCCAAATCCTTTCCTTGCATGTTTGGATGACATTTTTCACACAAGGCGTAACACTTTTGAAGTAGCTGCTCGTTACTTGCCATACTCGCCCGTTTTGCATACAATACAAACAACGACACCGGTGGTGTAATATTGTACGTCATGTGCATTTCTCTCAACAAGTTAAATGCCAATCCTAATTGATTTTGTTCTGTGACGAGATCGATCACACTCACGTAACTATTGACATCTGGTTTCAGTAAGGAACCCTTTGGCTCATCTCTCAACTCTTCAAAAGTAGCATACATGCGATCGACATCTTTTGCATAATAACAAGCCTCCATAACCAAATTAAAATGTAAAACCGCGCGTCTTCCAACTGTATTCTTATTTTCTTTCAATTCAAAATAGAACTTGTCGATATTTTTCGATCCTGCTACAGCCAAGTTCTTACTAAATTTCTTCAACGTATTATAGTGATAATGTATCGATCTAAACTCTTGTTCTTCGTATAGTTCATTTAGAATGGCGATACATCGTCTCCAATTTTTCATTTTTCCTTGAACGATGAGTTCATAGTGTAGTAACATGTTCGTAACTCGTGATGATCGGTCATGTAAATTTGCTTCAACAAAATGAAAAACATCTAACGATTCTTTTTTCGATTTGGCAAAGGCTGCAGCTTCTGCTAGTGCGAGTAACGAGCCAGCACTCATGTTACCATGTGTAAGAGAAGTGTGCATTTTCACTTTTGGAGCCATGTGAACTCGCAATTTGTGGTTTTGAACAATGTCCATTGCTGTTGTCAGATCGCAAACTAGTTGTTAAAAATGAATATTTGAGTTCTTACTCTTGAGTGCTGCTGCAAATAGTTCATCATACACTTGTTCTGGAAATTCTTTGCTTTGGTATGCACGTTTCATGACTTCTAGTGCTTTTTGTGGTAAATTCAACGTGTGAGCGAGTACTAGAATCAACGAATCTTTGAACGCGTATTCGATAACATCTGAAGGATATTTCTTTCTCAATGCTGTTAATATCCCTTCTAGAGCTGAATGCTCTTTGCATGCTTTGATGAGTTGTTCGATATGTGGTCTGATAGTTTCGATAGATTGCGTTTCTGCGATAGATTGTTCATTTAACATATTTTCGATTAGTTGTACAGCTTCTGTTGATTTTTTCCAACGTAAAAAGTACTAATACGGTTAATAAAGTGGTTATTAAGATCACTAACCTTGATAATGCGAACGTAACTGTTCAAATCCTTGTGTATATTTGCATTGAAGAATTTGAGGGCTGTTTTTGGCTTATTTGTTCTGATGTATTTTTCAATCAACACCAAGTTGTACAATTGTGTTTGTGGACTGACTGTCACCTTTTCAGAAACGCTGTTTTCTGTTTCATGTATAGGTTCAATTAACTTTTTAACACGGACTATTTTCTTAGTACGCTTCTTTGCTTCTACAGAATAACTCATAACTGGTCTAGTGAACGTAGCGCATGGTACAGTTCTTATTGAATGCAAAACATGTTGTGTGGCTAATCTCACACAGTGTTTGAGCATTGTTTTTACAAATTTTTTGCAACGTTGAGCACACGTGTCAACAGGACCATGTCTGTACCACTGTATGTTCTATTTGCTAGTGCAACGGGAAATGCGGAGGAGATCTCGAAACGCATACATGAAAATAATTTAACAAAGAAATACCCCTCAAAGTTGTTTTCTTTGAACGATTTTAAAGATAAAATATTGGCAAAAAAGACAGACACGGATCCATATAACATGATTATCGTTGCATCTTCAACTGGCAACGGAGACGTACCAGAAAACGGTGATAAATTTTGGAGATTTATCAAAAGAACGACAACCCCTGCCACGTTATTCGCAGGTGTAAATTATGGCGTATTAGGCCTCGGAGATACAAATTATGATAAATTCTGTTTTGCCAGCAAACAGATAGACAAACGAGTGGGAGAACTTGGCGGCGTGAAATACTGCCACCATGGTGCAGCAGATGATGCAACTGGGTATGTTACTTGATCTCCATAATTAACAATAACAGTTTGGAAGAAGTTGTAGAACCATGGATTGATCAATTGTCAATTCATTTGGATAAACTATATCCTTCAAAACAACAAGCTCCTACTCAAAACAAATCGGAAGAACCAGTCGAAGAGAATACAAAATTACCAAACTCTTGTTTCGTCAAAGTGACATTAACTCAAGGAACTGTACAACCATCACTACGTTCACCACCATCGCCAATACATCGCAGTTATGATGTTAACACACCATACCATGCGAGAATGATAGGTGCGCGATACCTCACTACATCAGGTTCCGAAAAACAAGTTTTACACGTCGAGTTGGATCTTGGTAATTCTGGTATCACATACGCACCTGGTGATGCTATTGGTATACTACCAGAAAATGATCCAGAAATGGTAGACGAGTTGTTAAAACGATTGAATCTTTTCGAACAAAAAGATCACTTTATTAACACGGAATGTTCGGATGCGGAAAAATTATCATTGTATCCAAAACATTTAAATGTTTGTCAAGATGACAGGCGCGTTACTGTTCGTGAGTTATTCCTAAAGTACATTGATTTGAGTGCGACTGTGAACACAACTACAATTCGTGCATTGGCTGATCATTGTACAGATAGAATGCAAAGACAGGATTTACTCATGTTATCATCACCTTCAGTCAATCCTACTGCCTATAGAGTACAGATTCAACATCAAAGCGCGAATATTTTAGACATGTTAAAGTGGTATCCATCATGTCAACCACCATTGAACAAGATTTTACAAGTTTCACAACCAATGCGACCACGGTACTACTCTATTGCATGTAGTCCACTTCGGCATCCAAATCATGTTCACATTGCATTCACTTTGGTTAAATTTGAGACACCACCTCCATATCGTTTAGAAAAGCATGGTTGCTGTACAAGATGGCTAGGAAAACGAGTACAAGACTTTTTGACAAGAGATCCACGTGTTTATGTACCCATGTTTTTGAAAAACACGCCAGAGTTTAGGTTACCATCCGATGTAGAAACGCCGATGATATTAATTGGACCTGGAACAGGAGTAGCACCATTTAGATCATTTTTGCAACACAGAGAATGCGTACTTAACGCTCGAGTAGATCGTGATACGTTTACCTCACAAGATTGGCGTGGAAAGAACAAAGCCGACAGCAACTGGTTGTTCTATGGATGCCGCAGTAGAGATTTGGACTTTTTGTACAGACAAGATCTCAGAAATTTCGAACGTGATAGTCCAGTTGCGTTAAACTTACTTGTTGCTTCAAGTAGAGAGGCTGATTGCTCAGGTGGAATGTGGTATGGAGGAATGTATGTACAGGACTATTTGAAAGAGTACAGTGGTACAATCTTGGAATTGATGCAAAAGCATGGTGGTTTCTTGTATGTTTGTGGAGATGCTCACGGAATGGCAAAAGATGTACACAGAGTTTTGAGAGGATTAATCGAAGATGAATTAGGTTTAGAAACCGAGCAAGCAGAACAAATCATAAGCAAGTGGGAGAACGATGGTCGCTACCAGAAAGACGTTTGGTAAATAAATCAATCAGAATTTCAGCGATCTTTTTCTGCGTTGAGATGGGTCCAAATTTTGGGTATTGATTCGCTTCTGACAACTTGCGTGGAAGCAGTCAACCGAGTATTTTTAACGTATTTATTTCTCCAAACAATGTTGTCATCATCTAGAGCACTTTCTCGCAAGTTTGCCAACGTTGTACGCACAAGATCAAACACTGTTAGATTTTTTACCAGACCACACGGTAAGATCCTAGCAGAGTACATTTGGATTGGTGGCAAACTCGACAACGCAGATGATTTGCGTTCCAAAACACGCACATTCGACTCTAAACCAAAGAAAGTTAGCGAACTACCTGATTGGAGTTTTGATGGATCATCAACAAACCAAGCCTTTGGTAATGATTCCGATGTTATCTTGCAACCTGTTGCAATGTACCCAGATCCAATCCGTGGTGGCGACAATATCCTAGTATTGTGTGACTGTTATAATCCAGATGGTACTCCAGTACCAACCAATAACCGTGCTGGTGCAAAAAAGATCATGGATAAGTATGCTGATCAAAAACCATGGTTTGGTATTGAACAAGAGTACATGCTATTCCCAGTTAACAGCGTAAGCGCGTTGGGTTTCCCATTGGGAGGTTATCCAAAACCACAAGGGCCATACTATTGGTACGATCTCTTCTTATATTAACAACAAATAGTGGTGTTGGTGCAGATCGCGCATTCGGAAGAGCAATTGTAGAAGAACACTTGGAACTATGCTTGGAAGCAGGATTAAATATTTCTGGTATCAACGCAGAAGTCTGTCCAGGACAATGGGAATTCCAAATTGGTCCCAGTTTGGCTCTAGAAGCTTCTGACGAAACATGGATGGCAAGATATTTATTGTCTCGCTTAGGAGAAAAATACGATTTTGTAGTCTCCTATGATCCAAAGCCAGTTTCAGGAGATTGGAACGGAAGCGGAGCTCACACAAACTTCTCCACTGAAGCCATGCGTAACGAGGGTGGTCTTAAACATATCTTGGCTGCCATCGAGAAACTATCCAAGAAGCATGCAGAACACATCGCCGTGTATGGTATTGGAAATGAACGTCGTTTGACTGGAAAACATGAAACTCAAAGCATCCACAAGTTCTCACATGGTGTTGCTGATCGTGGATCTTCCATTCGTATTCCAAGACAAACCGAACGTGCAGGAAAGGGATGGCTGGAAGATAGAAGACCAGCTAGTAACATGGATCCATACTTGGTTTGTGCCAAGATCCTTGACACCGCTTGTTCAAAATAAATATTAGTACTTGAAAAATAGACTTCGAACAACTCTACCCTTGAAAGACCGTATTGAGTAAACTCTTACAGACTGTACCAGCGAGAGGACGTTACCCATTTATCAAATAAATTGTAGCTACACAAGCACCTTATGACTCTGTGTTTTGATCTTGGCTATATTCTTATCAATAACTCGCACTTGGTTAGCTGAAGATCTAATACTATCTAATGTACCTATCTCATCATTGATTCTGCTTGCCTGAAGCTTCAACATCTCACATATAGTTGTTTCGACTAGTGTTTCCCATTCTTGCCTATTTTTCCTCCAATATCCTAGTTCTTCTTCGTATCGCTCCTGAAGTGTACGATGCACTAGCTCATTGGGTATCACTTCGCTGTTAAACTTGTCACTCATCTCCTTGATGTCTTGGACTATCATGTCCTCCGTAGTATCACGTGAACGAGATGGATCAACGGGAAGCATCTCATCCCATAGCACTAAAAGTTGGACTATACTCTCATGAGCCTTGATGTACTGCTGTACTAACGCCTCTGGCGTATGATCCATCTCCAAAACAATATACATCCATAGTATACCATTACTAGGAGGTATAATCATACTATTAATGATATCTTGATACGAGTTCAAGATATCCTTTCTTTTCTCTAACTTGTCTTGTATCAGTAACTCTTTTCGTTTCGCAAGTTCGCACAATGGTTTCAAGTATCTATTTCTCAGTGTTTGTAGTTTAGGAATACATCTTTGTATTGTTTCAACTTGCAGCGCATGATCAGGTATAATATAGATATCACTTGCCAAGCATTCACAGAATACTTCACCACTTGGTCTCCAATACGATTTTGCGTCTTTTTCCACAACTCTACAAAATTAAAAGATGCTACTTAGTTACCTTTTAAAGTATTCTTTCTTGATTCCATCTATGTGATTGGAGATCTGTTTCAAATATTTTGATTTAAAATCGAGCATGTTTGGGTTTTCTGCTTCTTCCTGCATAAATCGAATTGGGGTTGTTACGTCCCATGGATGAAGTGTCGATGAGCGTATTGACTGCTCTAACTCGTGTAGAATATCTTCTAGTGTAGGTTCATCTTCTTTTCGTTCTTTTAGTGGGTCGTACTGTACTAGTTGTTGAATTGATATTTTGTAGTGTCGTAGTATCGTAGATATGAGCGTATTTGGATCAGAGACGAGAGCAGTGAGCGATTGAAGCGGTGTTTGTACGGACTGTCTAGTCTTGATCGTGTCGTGGTAACGAACGAGCATCAATTCCTATATGAGTGTCAAACTATAACTTGTTTCTTACTAGTATTCTGTTCGTTTCTTCCTTGTAAACTAATTCGCCATATTTTACTCTACAGTAATCGTACATACACCTGTTGATGCTATTTGTATCTCTTTCTCTATTTGGATTCTCGTTTGTCGCATAGTGTAATAGATCATATTTGTTCCACTCTTCAACCACGTAACTTATCAAACTCTCCTCACTCATAATTAAATATTCATCAGTTTCTCCCTAACAATGGTTAATAATATCACTCGTTCATACCTTTTGTGTTCTCTTGATATATTCTTGAAAAAGTATCGGTGCAACACCTTCTATCATGAATGTTTTCGTTGGTTGTTTTGTTTCTTCTTCTTCGTCTTCTAAAAACGATTCATCTTCATCAGTGATGTAATACTGGTTCTGATTTGTGATGTTATAGTCTGATATAGTACTTAGAATCGATCTCTTCTGCTTTCGTAGTATGTTCGTGACAAATGGAGGAGCGAATGATGAGATCTCCTTCACTGTGGTTGCGTCAATGTAAATGTCTCCCCTGCTGTAGCGAGTGATGACATCTTGTACGAGTTTGCATCGATGTTTGATTTGCTTGTATGCATCGTTTACGTTTGATAGAATCGTACCTATCAACCGTTGTTGTATCAAGTTCTTGTTACTACCATGGTTCTCTAGTACAGCCATAAAGTGTATTTTCTTTTTCCTATTGGTTAGCAACTGTAATGAAACTACTTTTTGAGCTCCAACTTTTTCTCTAGTAGAGTCGCTCTAAAACGATCTAACAAGTCGCTTCGTATCGATCGTTGCTTGGACCACTTTTTGTACACCCACAGCGCCTCGTTTGCCATATCTACTTGTTAATACCATCGCAGTTGCTTACACTTGGATTGTATTCTCCTTCTCATAAAGTCTAAACTCTCACAGTTGATAAATTTCATAAAGTTACGCGATATCTTGTCTATAGTGTATGGATTTGTATTGGTCTTATTAGTGCTAATATACGAATGATGTACAAGTCTTGCTAACTCGTCATGTGTTTCGATACTAATCGATCGATCGAGAGTGTATCCTAGTGGTCGAATAAAAGTCAATAAATCGCTAACGTATTGTTTCCTTGATTCGATAGTGTATATAGTTCCGTGATCATGATCTTTAATTGGAGTTGTTTCTATGGACTCCTTGCTCTGAAGGTATTTCTTGTATATCTCTTCGTCCTTCTGAAACAGATCAGTCTCTTTTCCTACAAAATCATTGAACTCATTGTATTGGTCATAAAATATGTTCTGCCACTCTCGTAGCATTAAAAGTGTATCGCTATGTAATAATGTATCTACGAACATATTCACATGATCTGAAACGTTTGCGTTTTTCTGTAAAACATCACAACATAACTTAGCGTTCTCTCCAAACTCGAGAAACTGATAAAACGCTATTTGGAATGCTTCGTAGCGTTCTATGATACTTGGGTTTCGTATCTTTATCATTTTGGTAAATTTAGAAAGTGTTGATAGAGGATAGTTTGGCAGGTATTGTATATCTTTTGTTGAACTAGGCTGTACATAGTTACGAACGAGGTTAGTCATGTGATTCATGCATATTGGAGTAATAGAATCGCATAGTTCGTTAAATTGATGCTCATGTTGTCCTCGTAGTACCCAATCGGCTAACGACTCGTAATGATTTTCTATCTGCGGTATATCATAAGTGCGTCCTTTTAGTAAACTCTGCGATATTTGTGAAATATTTTCTGCGTGTTTAACGTCCGATTTTGCGATAGTGTGTGCGTTTTGTATACATGTTAAACAAAGTTCTATTCCACATCTTCAATAATTAATAGCAAGCAATAAATACCGTACATTAACTCTGAATTGTTGTCAAACAATTTGGTTTCGTCGATAGAGTTTGTTAATATTTGTATTTGTTTTTGTTTGATTTGTTTTTGATGCAACAGGCTAAGCATCTTCACGAGCGACGACAGTTCTCGATTTGATGGTGTTGGTGTACCTCCACCCTCCACATACTTCAGAATCATTTCCAAACGTTCTTCCTCTGTGCGTGCCGCTTGCATTTTCCTAGACGTTTGATGGTTGTAAATCACCTTGCTCGTCCAGAATAAATGTTGAAATAATCTTCATTAAGAGTTATTGTCCACTTCTTCAACTGAGTGTTTGGTATCGATTTCCTCGTTTGGCGAACAACTCGAGTATTAATAGAGAAGAAAATCAGTTTTGCAAACTCGCTGATCAAACAATCGATAGCATGTTGAAGACTATTACGTTATTGTACTCGTGTTTATTGTGGCTCTTGTAACTGCAAGTTGCAAAACAAAATGCGCTGCTCAAAATGATCCTAAATCACAGCAATACGGAATTTGTGTTTTCATTTGCAAACAATGCATCCCAGGCGTGGGATGCAATATCGGAACTCCTGTTGGAATCCCTGCTGGTCCATTTGGCGTAGCTGTATTATCATCACGAGCAAAAAGAATGAAAGCCTTACGAGATTAAAGCCTGACAACTCAAATTGCGAATAAACGATGTTTGTTCCTTTCGAATCTGTCTATTCATTTGAGATGTTTCCATTTCTTCAGTATATGAAGTAACAAGGCGAACAAAGGACTAAATCTTGTGCTTATTGACGAGTCATCTACCATTCAAATACTGAACTTGGCCCACAAAGAACAAATTGAGTTCTGCTTCGTTGTAAATCCACACAGCCTTAATTGAGTTATTGCTCCATTTACGTTGGATTCGACATCTGACATAGACAAACAAACAAGAACAGATGAATTCAGCGCAGAAGAATAGAGGTCGCAAGGTATGTTCGTTGTGTATGCTCTCACAGTAATTAGATTTCAGTTCTTGCAATTGGAAACAGTTCAAAACGAGGATGGTTACACAAGCAAGGTGGACGATTTAAAAGTTGGAAAAAACGCTTCTTTGTACTCTCTTCCAACACTCTATACTATTACAAACAAGAGGGAGACAAACAACCAAAGGGAGCAATCTCTTTGAAGAATTGTGTAATTACTTTCCTAGACAAAGACCAAACCAAAAAAGAAGGCAAATCACCTGAACCTTACAGTGTTAAAATAAGAAGTCCTTTTCGTGCATATTGGCTGTGTGGAGACAATGAGCGAGAACTAATGGATTGGAGAGTATCACTCACTACAGCTTCACAAATCTCTATCTATGATATTAAGGATTCATCGAGGTTTGTTTGCGATAAATATGTTGTTAATAATTTAGAAAAGCAGGAACTATGGTCAAACAAGGAGGACATATTAAAACATGGAAAGTACGATACTTTTTACTGCGAAACCATCAATTATATTACCATAAGAGTGAACAAGAGGTGAGCTTTTATATTTTATTTTTTAACATGCAGAGCAACGAAGTTGCACAAGGAGTAGTTGCATTAATGAACGCTAGAATTCGACCAGTCATTTCAAAACCAGCAGCTTCAACTGAAATAGACATAGGCGACGAAACAGAGGCAGTACAAACGACAGACGAATATGCGTTTAGTTTCCGAATCACAAATCCTATTCGCACCTATACTATCGCAACAAAAACGCAAGAAGATTGGGATCAGTGGCTATTTTTAATTAATCAAGATATCGTACGCGTGATCGGTGGACTTGTTGTACCAGTTTTCTTGGGAGTCGCACCAGCTCGTGATGAAATACCTATTGACGCACAAGAACCAAAACCATTAACAGAAGAGGAAAAGAGTACGCCCAGACCTATTGACATTCCTGCGCCATTTGATGACATCCCAAAACCAGGAGAATTTGAAGAAATGAAAACAGAAGCAATGCCAACACCAGAAGAAACCTCACTCGCATCAGAATCAGAAGATTCGATGAGTTCTAGTTTCAGAGGGAAAAAGTTGTTGCAACAAGAAACAAACATCATAGGAAAAGCATTAAAAGAGGAGACAAACATGCGTGACTACAAACAAAAAAGACATTCGGAAGATGCAGGTGCAGCAGAGCTTGTCGATCCTCGTTATCGACCGGTCAAGTTGGTTTTACAAGAAGGTTTATACGAAGAAGATTCTGCCATCACAATCACAAGACCAACACAAATTGAAGGTGCTGGAATCGGAAATACTGTGGTTGACATCAAGTATCCTATTAGTGTCAAGTCGTTCAATGTTGTTTTCAAGAGTTTGACTATTCGTTTAATGGGTCCTCCAAGTGCTTTTAGAACTGGTAGTGACCAAGAAGTCAGTTGCACAATCAGCATTTTTGAACAAGGAAATTGTTACTTTGAAGATTGTGAGATAGTATATGATGCAAGTAGTTCAACAAGAGCAACAACTGCAAACGTACTTGTTGGTGACAGGTCACAGTGTTACATGCAAAACCCACAACTCAGAGGTGCTCAACACGGTCTAGTGGTGGCAGGAGAGTCTATTGCATTAACACAAGGAGGTTCAATAGCCTCGCGTTCCGATTGTGTCAAAAACATTGACAAAGGAGAAACTAGAATGTATGATACCTCATATTCAATGAAATAAAAAAAGTGACAGTAAAATTTGTGTCATAAATTTTTTAATCCATTTAAGCAGATTGTTTGATGGAACGTAGAATATCAGAGTCACCTTGTTCTGTGATTGACAAAACACCAACTGCAAAGTATTTACCACAAGCAGTTCCGAGCTCGACGTTGTTACCGTTGTAGTGATGTACGAGGGTGTGTGAGAGCATAGCGTAGTATTCGATTTCTGACTTTCTAAGTGGTGGGCAGTTGTTAGCGATGATAACAAGCTTGGCTACAAAAGTCAGTGATATTCAATATTTAACATACCCTTGGCTTGTCTCAAATTCTTTAATGTTTGGACATAGCCTAGATCGTACTTTCCACTCTTCATGACGAGGGCCAAACGAGCATTGATGTTTTCGGCTGTCTTCTTCTATTAGGGTGTTAGTATTTGTTCTATTAATTTTCACACGCAGAGTACAACACACTCTGGTGTTCATATAAAATACATACTTGTGCTTTCTTGACCATTTTTTTCAAAGGATGAGACGATACTGTGTGTTGTTACGACTTTTTTTTCACAGAAGTTTCAAGTTGACTTGGATTGGCTTATTGGCCACATAAAGATTACAACTGACGCACCACGAAGACAGATAGGGTGCGTAGTTGAATACGACCACTTGCGTAGTGTTTGTGAGTACAAGGAAATCTTTTTACGACGTACATTTATTACGCTACAAAGAAAATCGGATACTTTTGGTATCACATCACCAGCGAACACATACTTTGAAATAATATGCGCTTTTATTAATGATACCTGTGTTTGCCAAAAGTGCTTTATCATAGTATTCATATACTGCATTTGCGACGATGCTTGAAACGGTAGAATGTTCATAGAAACTGTTGCTGTGTTTGTATGCTGCACGAGTAACAATTTTTTTTATGAGGTCTGTTTCTGGACCAACTACCTCTAGTTCAACTATAGTCAACTGAGATGGATATTCGTGTTTGTCGTGACAAACGCCCTCAAGCAAGACTGGAGCCAACTACTAAAAATACCGTTACCTACGTCAATACAAAACTTTCCATTTTATTTTATCCAAAGACCCATTATTTAATTGGTTTGAAGTTGCTTCTTCATGTCGTTCCATTTGCTACCGTAGAACTTCTCTCCAATCTTTTCAAATGGACCCAAGTTCAAGTCACCACCTCTGGAACCAGATCCTCCACCAGATCCAGATTCAGCGAGTTTCAAAACTTCTTCTACCAATTTTCCGATACCTTCGTGTACTTGATGGGGTTGAGGAGATTTTGCTTGGTATGCTGGTGTTGATACAATTCTGTTTGCCGAGTCAACATGGACTTCTGAAACATCCTTTGCGACGTGAGTTGAACCGCATGCTTCTACAGCTTGTTCTGCTTGTTTATCATTGTTTCCGAGTGTTACTGATACTCCTGGTCCGCCATTCTTTGTTCCGAGAACGCGTGCAGTCAAAACTGGAGCAACACAGATGGCTCCGATTGGTTTGCGTGCACTGTGGAATTCTTTGATGACACGTTCGACTTCCTTGTTGACTTCGTAGTTGTTGCTGTTATCTCCATAGTTGCTTAGAGTCTTTGCGACACCGAATCCACCTGGAATGATCAAAGCCTTGTATTGATCTGCTTTTAGAGTGTTCAACTTTTGGACTGGGTTTCTGGCAATACGAGTGCTTTCGACTACCAAGTTGCGGACTTCATTTTTGTCAGTGTTTTTGGAGGCATGATCGACAGTCTCTTCTTGGTTACCGTCCTAAACATGTCAGAAAAATAATATAATCACATACTGGTGCAAAGCAGACTGCGCGATAACCTTGGTTTGATAAATGAATTAGAGTGCTCACTGCCTCTGTAACTTCAGTTCCATCAAGATATCCACAACCGTGCAATAAAACAGCAACGGCATCTTTTCCACCTTCCTCACCACCAGCTGGTGCAGCCTATTTAAAACTAAGCATTGGCATATTTGATTGATTACGTACATAGAAACGTTTTGCTCCAACTAAGAGTGGTTGGTAAGTTGTTTGTGACTTTAACGCGTGTCTTGTATTGCGTGCTAGTGATGTAGTAACTCTGCCTAACATTGTCTTTCTCAGATTTTAGGTTGATCGATTGTAATTGGCTGCTTCTCGTTACAACTAAACTTGTATGCAAAACAGCCAAGTACTAAAAAACACGCACTAATAGCCAAAATTTATGTAGATTTATTTTTGCTAGCATTTGCCTGTGATCTGTACCAGTCCAAACGCTTAATGCAATACTCCAAGTAGTCAAACTCTATTTCAGAGAAATGGGCTTGTTGTATAGCCCAAACTGACCAGAATATGTTGGAAAGTTGTGCAAATGTGTCAACTTTTTGGTACATGATTTCGATTTCTTGTTCAGATGGTTTAGATTGGTTGTACTCTGCCAAGTAGGCGCTGATAAACTTTTTCTGTTGTTGTTCGTTAGGATACGCATCGATATTCAACTCAAAACCTGCATACTCACAAAAATGGTTTCCAATATCAAACGCTTGGTAATTATATCCACAGTATTCGTAATCGATAAACGAAATCGAATCAGTGTTCTTGTCATAGATTATGTTTAGGGAAAGTAAATCATCGTGGCAGAAAACTACTTTTTCGTCTTTAACTCGTTCTTCTAGTTCGTCAATCTCTCTGCTGAGTTTGTCCAAATCTATCTTTTCGAACTTTGTTTTCTGTTCACCTTCAAATGGGATTTTTCTGGCTAAAACAGCGTTAGAAACAGTAGAATCAACTATACCTTCAACAAGCCACTTTCTTATATAATCTTTGAATAGACTTGGCGATCTATCACCATTGGCTGGTTCTACGTTTGCTTTGTGGAATTTAGCCATCTCTTGTGCTATTTTCACTGCATGAATTGGCATCTCTTGAGGCTGTAACGATTCACCCTCTTTGTAGTCATAAATCGAGCCGTTCTCAAATGTGCAATATGTTTTTGGTGCTAGTTTCCCGCTTTCGTACAGTTCGCTCATGTACAATATCTCTTTTTCTCTATCGATTATATTCTCTGTTCCTATTCCATTAACGCGAACGAGAACTGTGTTGTCGCCAATTATCGCTTTGTATAACATATTTGTTAGCCCTCCA
>JAESGV010000228.1_pt1 | contig 28519 bp, 17 predicted proteins | sample 9269781 | NCBI WGS metagenome assembly JAESGV01 (sample SAMN15741586, study PRJNA653496) | algae metagenome | isolation source: Tildeniella torsiva UHER 1998/13D and co-occurring heterotrophs from... | place: Slovakia: Slovak Paradise National Park, Hrabusice, Kosice Region | collected 2000-01-01
GATACAAGATCGTATCACAAGTACCAAGGAGGCCAATGTCACTTTGATACAATCTGCAATGGAGCAAAATTCTGAAATGCAAGTAGAGATTGTCATGAAAAGTGTCTCTGCAATGGGATTTAGACCTGCGATTGATATAGAAAAATCAAGATGTGATTTCGCAAAAGATTTGGATCCATTTCACTCACAAACAAGGGAATTGGCTATGGAATTGTTGCAAAGTGGGAAGAATTCTAGAGCTAGAAGATTAGAAAATTATTTTACTCAGCCTACTAGTATTCCAAAAGAAATAGAATACGAAAAGGTTCCCGCTGCTGAAGCGTTGCAAGATGTTCACGACATTATACATGGTAAATATGATAGTATTCCAGAGCATCTATTTCTAAATGCTGGGTCAATGGAGACCATTAAAAAGTTGATTTAATGTGAGACCCAGTATTATGACCCAGTAACACATGAGATCATAGATAACCTATCGTATTGGAGGCTTTGGTTGACATCCTATTTACAAACTATCTTTTTCGAACTCAGCTAAAAACATATCATGTCCGAAGAAGAATCAGCTCGAAGACATACCATAGTATGTGATAATGGAACTGGTGTACGTATTTTTCGATTAATAATTTGTTTACATCTGCTCGTAGTTTGTGAAGTGTGGTAGAGCAGGAGCCAATTTTCCAGAGCACGTTTTCCCAGCTATGGTTGGACGACCAACAATGCGTTACGAGGAAGAGATCAACAACGTTACATTAAAAGTATGCCTATTAAATCCGACTAACAAGGATAGGACATTATGGTAGGAGACGAGTGCGCAGAGTTACGTAGCTCACTTGAAATCAATTATCCACTTAAGAATGGTATCGTTCGTCATTGGGAAGATATGTTTCACTTGTGGGATTACACGTGGGATAGATTAAAAATTGATCCAAAAGAGTGTAAAGTATTACTAACAGAACCTCCACTCAATCCAAAAGAGAATCGTCAAAAGATGGCAGAAGCCATGTTGGAAAAATATGGATTCCAAGGAATGAACGTTTCTATCCAAGCCGTGCTTACACTATGCGCTCAAGGTCTCGTTACTGGAGTTGTTGTCGACAGCGGAGATGGTGTAACTCATGTTATGCCAGTAGCTGAGGGATATTTATTAAGCCATCTGGTAAAGCGATTGGATCTTGCTGGAAGAGATATTACCGAGTACATGATAAAACTATTGGGAATGAGAGGATATCAATTTAACAAAACAGCCGATTACGAAACTGTAAGACAGATCAAAGAGAAATTCTGTTATGTTGGATACGATTTAGCTTTGGAAAACAAACTGGCGCTAGAGACTACTCATTTAGTTCAAACTTATACAGTATGTGAATTTTTCGTGATTAACAAATAGCTTCCCGATGGAAGAGAAATCCGAGTTGGAGTAGAAAGATTCCAAGCACCAGAAGCTCTTTTCAAACCTGTACTAGCCGACAAGGAAAGCGTTGGTGTACATGAAATCGTATTCGATACCATTCAAGGTGCCGATATCGACATTCGTTTGCAATTCTACAAAGCAATTGTTCTTTCCGGTGGTACTACCATGTACCCTGGATTCTCCTCTCGTCTTGAAAAAGAAATTAGGGAATTATACTTGACAAAAGTATTAAAGGGAGATACCGAAAGATTAAGCAAATTCAAACTAAGTATCGAAGATCCTCCAAGACGCAAGCACATGGTTTTCTTGGGTGGAGCTGTCTTGGCCGACATCATGAAAGATAAGAAAGAGTTTTGGATCACCAGAGAAGAATACCTAGAGAAGGGAGTAAATGCATTCAAGGGTATGTAATAAAGTTTACTCGCTCATTGCCCCAGCACATACAATACCTGGTCGTGATGATAAAATGTATCCCCACATGTCATTATCCATAGCCAAATGTATTTCCCTAATACTAGTATTTGTCTCTAGTCCATGCAAATCACTCTCTTGAATTGGTGATCCATTAATTGATAACGCAGTTAGCGTCTTGTTATGCTCTAGAATCTTTGATATAGATTTTGCGCTCAAATGAGCGTACATTGTTAATCGAGTTAAAATACGATTCACAATTACAAAAGGCACAATTTCATCACTAATTCCTGTCATTCCCAAGTTCAAGCTTTGTATCGTTGGATGTTGTAGTAAACATATCGCTACTTCATCTGTAATGTTTGTGCATCTCCTAAACGCTAACTCGGTTAGTGAGTGCACGGATCTCCACAAAACACGAGCCGCCTCTGTACAAAATTCACTATGCTTGAGCTTGAGTGATCGTAGTGATTTGGCATGAATACACCTCCTTGCACATTTTTCATCAAACTTGACATTCGATAACTCCAAAGTAACCAATTTTGAAAGTAACAAGTTTGACGGGTCTAGAATCGTTTTCAATAGTGTACTTCTACTGATGTGTTTGTCTTTCAAACTCAAATGCTGAAGTGCAGGATGATTCGAAATATTTTGACAAACACTATCACTAGCAGTGATTGTCAAACTCGTTAAACTAGTGTTTTTGGACAATAACCGTATTGAATTTTCTGATAAAAGAGAAATATGCAAATCTTGTACTTGATTTGATGTCAATATTATTGAACTTGATGCTTCATCGATGACATATTTTTCTAGAGTGAGCGCGGTTAGTGTCGGTGGCAACTTGAGTGAGTATACTGTATCATCTTGTCCACATAAATGTAACGATCGCAAATTCGGATGTCGCTCTAGTTGATTCAAAAATGAATTCGACTCTTGTGCAACACAAATACGCATCTCACGTAAATTGGTTAATTTTTGTAGCGCATAGTTTAATTCTATCGAGTTGAAGTGTCCATATGACAAACATGACAATGAAGTCAACGACGTCATTTGATCAATTGTCTTTGTGTTATATTTCAAGTGTTGTTGATTCAATGGATAACTTATATCTAGTTTTCTCAATTGTAATGCACTTCCTAACATTTTCAAAACATCTTCGCCACTCGTTGATGAATAACTTAGATTGAGTGACGTTAGAGATGTAAACGTTTCAATGTTTTGGTACGAGATGAATTCATTGTCAGTAGTGTCAATGGCAAGTGCTGTATGTGGTACATTCTGACACAATTTCATGGTCATTGCTCTTCCTTGTGCGGGTGAGTTGTAATTGACCATACATACACAAGGGAACATTAAATGCACCGTTCGTTGTTTATCGGACCTATGATTGTTAGTAACGGAAACATTTGACATACTTGAAAAAACCAAAAAACAACTTGATGCATTCTGTCGAAGAGAATGATCCATAGAATGGGCGATAATTTGGCAAGTCGAAAAACTCGAGTATGTAGAGTACGACATCATATGGTAGTTGCAGCAAGCTGTTATCTTGCGCAATTGTCATTGTAACATCTTGTCTGTCGGTGTTGCGTAATTCGTGTATTTGATCGTCCAATTCTTTGAGTATTTCTTTTTGTCTTTGCAGTTCTCTAATGCAATGTGCTCTGCGCTTCTCTAACGTTGCAATTGCGCTCTCGAGAGCATTTGATTCTGGTAGCCTGTGAGCTACTCCCAACAGGGACTCTAACAAAAGTCGTTGTCGTTTGGCGACACGCTGGTCGTCCTCTCTAGAATTGCGATGCATGCCAAGATCCTCAGGCTGTTGAAGTTCAGGTGTGGAATGGTCTCAAATGTTGTTTTGGCTAAAACAAGAATGGTATCTTTTTTTTATGGAGCTTTTTTATTTAAGATTCCTTTACAACACTACACTTTTGTTTGTTGAGCTCGCTGTTTGTGGCGCTTCGGTCTTGAGCGGTGAGGTGCTCTTTGCTCCTCCCATGTTCATGTGCCCAAATCTTCGCCGTAGAACGTGCATCTTGCTCATCTTGTGTTCTTTTGGTTCTGGTATCGTCTTGGTTAGTTCCATCTTGACAAGCTCTTCTTGTGTACCATTTGATGTACCACTGTTTGATCTTGGTAGTTTCTTGTGGGTTTCTTCTGATGGTTGTCTGTAGCAGAAGCACATATCTTGGAACTGGTAGAGTTGATCCAAATCAACCAAGTAGTCGTTTAGTCGTCTTAGATCTTGCTCGGCATCTGCTGAGGTCTCCAAGTGGAAGGATGATAAACTTGACATAAAGTTTTCGTTATCAAAAGATCTCCATTGCTCAGAGATATCATCATAGATCTCAGCACGAGAGCCACCCAACAAAGTAAACTCTGCACGTTGTTGTGAGGTTGACAGAATAACGAAAGCTAAATCCTTGGTATCGAATCGAACACGGATGCATACATCGTTATCACCATCATCGCTCTCGTTGTCGATGAAGCGAGTAGTAATGACCATCTCATTCTTGAGTCTTCTTAGTGTCATGTCTACAGATATGTTCTCGCTGTGCTTCTCTGGTGATAGTTGGTGTAATAGCTCAGACATACGCTTGCCGTTGAACAATCCACTTCTGAATACGATATCACGTACTGGCATAGTTGTCAACTCTAGTTTCTTCTCACAAATAATATTCACAGCAGTGAGTAGGTTAGCGATTGACTCCTTGGTGCTTGCCAACTCGGCAACAGTTGTTCCATAGTTGTTTCTTACGCTGGTAATCAAAGTTTGTAGTTGAAGTGCACGTGTACAGTGCTTATCATCACTCTTCATGTACCAGAACAAGAAACGTGTTAGTGCTTCTGTTGTACATTGAGAATCCTGACTCAAAGCTACGTGTAAGATAGTGTCACGAACTTCGTCTTGATGAGCAATGTTTGCTCCTCTTGTAACCAAATAGATGGCGATTTGCCATGATCCTGACCATAACGCCCAGAACAATGGAGTGCGGCCATAATGATCAACTGCATCCAACCATTGTGAGAAACGTTCCTTGGACCACCGTTCATCATCTTCTTCATCAGTGATTGGTCTAATCTTTTGTACAATCATGCTCTCAACCAAGAACTGAGTAAGTTCCATCATGCCGTGAGCACAAGCGTGATGTAAAATGTTAAATCCACAAGAATCACGTTCTGCGCCGCTCATCCATGTAGACATGGTGTTACTCAAGTTATTATAGTTTCCATTTTGGTAGAAGGATGCTCCACCACTATTTGAACTGGTGCTATCGCGTCTGCCATTTCCTGGAGATTCGAATGGTGACCGTGAACGATCAGAATCGCTCTCGTCATCATGACTTGGCTTGTTATTCTGGTGCATGATATATCGAACCATTAGCTGTACCGAGTCAGTGTTGGTTGGGTCAACATATTGGTATTGTGCGTTTGTTGGTAAGAACTTTTCTTTTCCTGATGGTGAACCACCTAGTGATACTTGTACGTCAACAACACCAGCTTCTCCTTCTGGAGTTTCGCAAACAATGTTGTTACGACGAATAGAGTGAATTTCACGAACGTGACGGTCTCCAAACTTGACAACTGCTTGGCTGACGGGAGGACATACGAATCCTCTACCTTGAACCTTGACTAGTTGGCCTCCTTGAATTGGTCCTATTCCTGGATCGACGTTCTCGACCATTGCCGAGTAGTCATCATCATCACTTCTTTTTCTCTTTTGTCTCTCCTTGATCTTTTCCAAACCACGCTTGGTGATGGTTTCGAATTCGTGACTATCTACATAACATACAGGTTTCATGTTGGCGTCTAGCAATTGGAAACGAATAGCGAGTTTCTGACCATTGTTGTGACTCGAGAATTGAATAACGATATCATCAAAGATGGCCAACCAACGTTTCATTGGTCCTGAACCAGCTTCTACAAATCTCTTCTCGGACAAGTTTCCTAGGATAGATCTTGTTCGTGACAAACGATCGTACCCTAGAACACTCGCGCGAACAGTTAATGCCTCTGGATCCGAGTTTGGTGGTAACTTGCTGTATGTGAGTTCTATGACTTGACGAGGAAGTGGATGTTTGGAATTGTCCTTGCCTCCAAGTTGTTTGTCCTTAACAATAGTATTGAACCCTTCTACAAGTCGTATCAAGTTAGAGGGTGGACTTAGTGGAGAACGTTCGAACACATGCCCTTGTTGTATGCCTTGTGATTGTTGTACGTGTTGTTGAGGCGCGACTTGTTGGAAGCTTACTTGAGGTTGTGCCGTGAAAAATTGTTGTTGCTGTTGGTATTGTTGCTGGGTCATTTGTTGAGGCATTTGGAAACTATTTACAGAGCCTTGTGTGAACCGCATATTTTGATAAATTATTTGTTGTTGTCTTTGTTGTTCTTGCATCTTTTGTTGTAGTTGCATCATTTGCATTTGGTTGAAAACCTCCTGCGGCGTTGTTTGTTGTGCGACTTGTTGTGGTACTGGGGACGGCGACATACTTAGGAAACCCATATCGTCAATGTCTAGAAACGCCTCATCTTTGATACCGTTCTTGTTCGCTAGCGTGTGCATTTGATTGCCGACCACTGAAAAAAGTTGATCCATGGGTGTATTGTTTTGTTGCGCTGTATACGTTGTTTGTACACCGAATGGGTTGTTATCAAAGGTTTGTGGAGTAACGGCGAATACGTCTTCAGGTCCGTACATGTTTATGTAGTCTGTTACGTTAAAGTTTTCTAAACTCATGTTCACGTTAGAGACTAGATGATGGCAAATTAGTGTACTATTTTGAGTCGTGTTCTGGTTGTTTTCGTAGTTTACAACAGAAGTTACAAATGAGGCGATAAGTTACGAGTTTATTTGGTAAAAGATATTGCAGCGTTACAAATCAACGTCGCTTTTGTGTTTATTTTAGCTCAAGTTCTAGCTGGGTTCAAGCGCATTTCGTCTTGTTCAAAGAGTCCTCACGTACTCGCATGAGCTTTGTTTTTTAATAGCTCCTCTCTTTGCTTGCGTTCTGCTGACATTTGTCGGAGCCGCTGTAGTGTGATACTTTCGTAATCAGTTTTGTTCGGTTCTACAGGTGTTTCTCTGGTAGTTTCAGTTGATACAGGTGTCACATCGAACATGAATTCGGATTCTGGATGGTTGCGCCAATACTCTGTCGCTGCTTGAGCATGTAACCCTGATTGGAACGTAACGATTGCCTTCCGCTTCTTTTCTATCTTGACAACGTTTAACACAGGTCCGAATAGTGTTTCGAATACTTCTTGTAACAGTTTATCGTCGACGAGTTTGTTTTTCATGGTCCCTGTTTTGTTCCACTTCACAATAACGTCTACAGATTTTGGTTTTGCAGTTATTTGTGCTTGTTTTTGTGATTGTTTTGCTTGAAACATTTTGTGTAACGCGTCATATCCTCCACTTTCTCGTATTTTTTCTGCTTGTTTCTTTGGGTCTGGTTTTTTAACAGTTGAATTATTTTGCACAAATTCGACTCCGCCATCTAGTTTTACACGTTTCGCTGCTTCTTCGCGTTGCTCAAGTTCCTCGCGTTGAAGTCGCCGCTTAGAGTTCATTCCATCTAATCGTTGTTTATGCAGTACTTTTGCTTTTATAATTCCATCGAATTCTGCTTTTAACTGTGCATCAGTGAGTACGTGGTGCGCTTTTTGTATTTTAACAAATAATTGTTCTGCCTCTGGGCTATCGTTTACGTCAGGATGGTATATCCTTGCTAGATTTCTATATGCCTTCTTGATATCACTCGCCGCGCTAGTTGATGGTATTCCCAACACTTCGTAATAGTCTACATCTTGGTCCAACTTCTCTTTGGTAGAGTTCTGGTTTGACATGTTTCAATAAATTAGTTGATGCTCAGTCAACTTATAACAGGACTTTACTATGTCAGTTTTCAATAACATCAAACAAAGCCGTAGACAAGAGTTCGAACTCTACAGTGTATGGGTAATAACATCGCTGTACAGGTAGAAGATTTACACGTACTTCAAACAAGACCTGAAAAACAAAATTTGAAACGATTCAAGTTTGTAGTCAATGGTCAAACAGTTCGTAGCTTAGAAACCATAAAGAAGATTGGAGAAGGTGGTGTTGGATCAGTTTACCTCGTGCTGGATGTTACAAAGAAACAACAATACGCGCTCAAGGTCATAGACAGAAATCTAAACGATAACAGAGTTTATCAAGTATGGGAGGCGTTAAACCTTATTCGTGCAGCATCAAAAAGTACACCACTATCCAAAATATATGAAGCGTACCACTACAAGTCACAATATGAACAATGCTTGTACATTTTTATGGTAAAATATTCCTTACATGTACTCACACGCAAGCATTACTACAAACACGGTGGACTAGAGAAGTATTTAGAACAAATGAAGCACGCAGGAACACCTATCAAACAAGATACTATACAACAAATCGCAAAAAACATTTTCAAAGCACTAAACACGCTACATTCCGCAAAACCAAGACCGATTATCCATCGTGACGTTTCTATCGACAATATCCTCATTAACAAGATCGATGCCAAGTCTGGTTACATTGACGTCGTACTAAATGATTTTGATACGGCTCGTGATATCAGTGAAGAGTCATTGATGACAATGTATATCGGAAAATCAAACTATTGGGCACCAGAAGTCATGAGCGGGAACTATTCTACAAGTGCAGATGTTTGGTCTGCAGGAGTGTTACTTTTCGAATTAATGACCACGACAAGAACATCTATGATACGATCCATACGAGATGAAAATACAGCAGAACAAGTACACGAATTCATGAGAAAAGAGATGAACAAAGTTGGAATCTATTCGAACGATATGATAGAAATTATCATTCGTATGGTCACTTTTGACGCTTCGAAACGACCAACTGCTGCGTTCTTGTATCATCATTTTTCCAATAACAAGGAAGGTATGATACTTGCCGCATGTGAAGCCTATGATATCCCATACATCACTAGAACATTAGAACAACATGTGGAAATGAGTAATCACGTATTCGCATACGCGTGTCAACACAATGATATGTATTTACTAGAAATGACAACCAAGACAGGATTCGCAACAGATGTTGTCAACGCTACACAACAACAATCACTTTCTCGAATTTATAATTTAAATTTGGGATTATACGCAGCGTGTAAAGGTGGACAATTCTCAATGATTGAATATTTGGTAAAAAAAGGAGCAAATAATTGGGATTTGGGAATGATCGCAGGTGGAGAGTACGGCAGAATGGACATTGTACAATTAATGATCAAGTACGGAGCAAAAGATTGGAATAGAGGATTATCTAGTGCATGTACTGGTGGGAATATTGAAATTGTAAAATTGATGATCGATCAAGGTGCTGATAATTGGAAAGGAGGAATGTTATCGGCGTGTATAGGTGGTCATACACAAGTTGTCGAACTCATGCTACAAAAAGGTGCTGATAATCTGCGTACTTGCATGACTCATGCGTGTAAAGGTGGTCACTTGAAGGTTGTTCAGTTACTCATGACAAAAGGTGTAACAAATTGGAATGAAGGATTTCGATATGCATGTTTTGGTGGTCATACAGAAATTATTTATTTAATGATTAAACAAGGAGCCAATGATTGGAATGGAGGACTACTGGAAGCATGTGAAGGTGGTCAACCTGAAGTTGTTGAGTTTATGCTGGAAAAAGGTGCTAATAATATTGGAGAATCGATATGTAAGGCTTGTTTGTATAAGCAGTATGATGTATTGGATGTGATGATACATAGTGGTTGTAATTTGAATCTAGGATTGTTGTATGCGTGTAAGTGGGGATGGAAAGATGTTATCGAAAAAGTGTTGGAGAAGGGAGCTGATGATATTAATGGTGCACTTAGCGTAGTGGAAGAAAGTACTGCTTATGACGAGAAGAGGAAAATAATATATCTGTTGGAGAGTTTTCGATAAGTACATGATTATATTTACTATTTATCCATAAATGAGACTAGGATCTTCCTCTAACTCCACTCTACCACGATTGTTTGCCTTTCTCAATCCAAAGGTGTGATGATTTTGACCCCATCTAGCTTGCATACTGTCGGTAACATCAATGCTTTGTCCAGGCCTGGCGTTAAAGAGTTCACCGTTTGGAGCTTTGATGACCATCTTGTTTGATCTTAAGAATGGGATACCACGCTTCTTTGCTTTTGGTACTCTAAAGTGTACGCGTTGGTTTCTGGGCACTTTTTTACCAATCGATTGGTCAAAGTCGTAATCATTCCATACATTGTTGGCTCTTAGAGTATCGCTGTATGGATTTTGGCTAATACTACCAGTTTTCTTGTTCTACGACTTTATTGCATTTTGCAGATTAACGTACTCTTTTATCGGAACGTCTGCCTGATGGCTTAAACATGGTGAAGCCATATGCAACAGCAATCACTAAAGCAAGTAGTAAAACAATGGAACCTGTTTTCATTGTTATTTTTATCTTTCGTGTTCACCAAAAGTAGTGAGATAATAACGAAACTGATTCTTACAAGAAAGCTGTTCCTATCTGTTTATTCCAGTACAGTTTTTGTTCTTTGTAGCAGCGGCTTCTTTATACTTTTCACTTGTTTGATCTTCTTTCGAATACGAGTAATGCCGAACAAGTCGTCAGTGATATCTCTAATAGTTTCATGTTTGCCTTCATCACTCATCGATTCGTCATCGTCATAGAACGGTAGCGCAAAATCGACTACAGTAGATACACCAAGTGCTTCATAGTCAATCTCCTCATTGTTTTCACTTGCATCTTCCACTAATGGATTCGTAATAACTTTCCATTCTACACCTTCCAATAAATTATTATAATTGATCGCCCATTCTGGATCATCTTGCCAATCTTCATCCAATTCATCAATTTGTTTCGTTTTCGTATCGAATTTACTTGGGAACATTTTCTTATATTCTTTCTCCAATTCTTCTTTTTTCATTTCTCCAAATCGTCTAACAAGTTCTTTTCTTCTTTCCATGACTAGTTTTCTATCTTTTAATCTTCTAGTAATGACATCAAAAACCATCATTAGAACAACAAAGACAACACTTGCAACAATAATAATTGTCGCTAACCAGATACAAAACTGTTTCGCTGCATCTGTTGGGAATGTATCAACATAGAATAACAATCCTAATAATAGTACAATATTTGTAGCAACTAGTACAACATATTCCATCATGTTGTGGAATTTGTATCGAAATGGTACAAATCTCATGTGGAGAATTAATGCAGTGAACATGACTACAATACCAAATACAACTACTAGTAGTGGTCTCAGGAATGTACTTAGAATACTTATTAACAACTTTCTGGCAGTGATGACAGCTTCCCAAAAGAAGAATCTACTCTTGAAGCGTGCTAACATGAATTTGAAACGCATGTTAAAGTTTTTGAATCGACGTTCCACGATAGCTAATTTTGTTGTCAATTTCATATTCATGGAATCATCCTCTTCCTGTTGTAACAGCGCTCGTTGTACCAATAATCGAGCTCTCACTCGTCTCAAGTATCGTTGATACAAGAATAATGATAAAAAGAACACGATCGCTCCTATGCCAAATAGTACATACATGATGATTGATAATGCTAACATTTTGGGCCAATCTCCATACCCAACAAAGCATATAATATCAGGTGATGCGTTTAGCGTGCTAGTTCCATCAGGTTGTGCTGTGCATACAAATATAAGCGCTGCTTGACTCATGATGAACAAATAGATGAATGCTAAAAATGAAGTGTACGAGTTGACTATCTTGTTTCCAAAATTTCGCATTTGTTCTCGTGTTGCACCAGCTTTGATAAACCATACAAATGCATTACGTAACCATATCAGTGCATTCATTATGGTAACTGGTATAGAGCGAATAAAAACTACAATGTAACGTTTTATCTTGTTCTTGTTCTCGTATGGTTTATCTTCTCGGAATGCCATGTACTTTATCTTGATATACTTGCCAGTACGATTCACGATCAATGTACGAATTTCTCCTAGTATGTATAGCAATATGAATGCGATTAAAAAGTAGAATGGTAGTAACGTAACTAGAATCCACTTCAAAAAGTGAGGTATGGTTGGGAACAGACATGATGGTGACAAAAAATCAACATTAAAGTTGGTTACACTTGCTGCAGTGAACGTACCACTCACCGTTACAGGCCACTGTACATCAAATGAAGCAAATAGCGATATAATTTGCCAGTAACTCGTTGCGATAGAGATACTTGATAAATGTGACACTTTTGCGCTAGAAATAGCAAAGAAGAGTGCAGTGATGACAATCACTAGTACAACAGCTAGAATAGCCTTATACCAGACATCAGGTCCACATACTTCACATCGATTTCTCCACTTGTAATATCCTACATCACATATACCACAAACAGCTGCTCTCACGTCATAACCTGTACTACAATTTCTGAATCCATCTCCTAAACATGCTTCTGCAGGGAAACATTTTTTAAAATTGTATGGATCTTCTGCAGCATGCCAATATCCTTTCAATGCAGGTGGAATTGTGGTATTGTATGCTCTACAGTTACCACCGATTGGACATGGCAAACAGTACGCGCCTACTGGTTTTGGGTTTCTATAGAAACCAGGGTTACATACACAGTCAAGCAAACTCGTTGCATTATCTCTAGAACTTGTGTTCAATGGACATACAGTACAGTTCTTTTGCGCGTAAAATTCATTAAACGTTCCATTCGTACATGATATGCACGAGTATATACCTGCAGTAGTTTTGTATGTTCCAGGTGGGCATGCAGTACACTCTTTTTCAAAATTTGGTGCCGTGTAACCTGCATCACACGGAATGTAGTAATAGTTCATGATGGCATTGTTAAACCCTTTTGCGTGGTCGTATAGGTGTCCACCTTGCATGAACCAGTTTTGTTGATCGTAACTCAACATGACACTAGCTGGTCCGTTTGCATGAGAAAGTACTGTACAGTTCACAAGTGATGTTGATGCATTGTCAAAGTTGTAACTCACAATCTTGCATGGTACTGAGCTAATAAGTTCGCTAAAACGCACGTACAAATCAAATCCTGGCTCTATACCTTTAACTGTGATGAGTATGGGTATTCCACCGATAGTTGAACTGTTTCTTGGCGAAACACTTGTAATGTTTAACGTTTCATGATAAGTAAACGTAGTGAGTGATGCATTTTGTCCATACGTTGTTAGTACAGTCATATTCAATGATTTCACGTTTGGTGTTGCAGCAACAGATGCCGATAGAGGGCACGTGACCAAATAGTCGGCAATACTTCCACTATCAGTCAATGTCTTGCTTATAGGTGATATGTACTCTAATTGATCAGCCAAGAACCCACAAAATGTTGTAAGTGTCAAATACTTGCCACGAACAGTAACGGTGAGGTTGAGTCTTGGAGCAATGAACGGTGTAATGCTTGATATAATTGGTTGACGATACTGATTCACATAGTTTATAGTACGATATGCGTAATCCATACCCCAGTTGAATGATATTCCTAGCAACGTAGCAAGTGGATACGCATACTTGTCTCCAAATGCAGTTAAATTAGCCATCAAAGGCGACACTAATCTAATCTTTGTTGAGCTTTCTACAACGATAGAAATATTTGAAATGTCAAACACTTGGTCAAACAACGAAGCGCTTGTGAAACGAACTCGGATAGCGTTAGAGTTGTTGTACTGAGTTGGAAAGTTTGTTCCTGTTACGATCAAGTTGGAGTATTGGAAAGTAAAAGCGTTGTCATCATCTTCATAGGCTGGGTTGACGTAGTTCAAAATTGCATCGATAGAGTACGATGTTAATAGTTCTACTGGTGGAAGCAACCCAGTAGTGTCTGTGGTAAATATCAATTTTTCATCTGTTCCACCTGGTAAAGATACAACAATTTCTAGTGGTGTTGCGTGTATTTTTCTTAAAGATATATACTTGACATTAGAAAATCCCGATATGATGAGGTTTGTTTCACTGATAGAGACGATATTGAGTTTTTGTAACTGGGATCCTTGTCTAGCAGTAACGATCAACGCAGGTATGCTATGCAGTGCAGAAAAGTCACCAACGAAACTTAACTTGTCTGTAACACGATGAATGATACGAGAAGGTGAAACTGATTGAATCGCTGCGTGTTGTCGCACTTGTAGTTGATTTTCTGCAGTTATATAAACTCTTGTCTTGTTGACAAATTTGTTCGTCATGGTATACATTCTCATAGTCAATAGACTAGTTTCTGCCGGTAGTGGATTATTTCCAACACAGTTTTCATACACACTATTGCATGTAATCAAAATGTCAGTACTTGTATCTCCTTGGAATAACTCAAAAGCAATCATGTGTTCTGGAAAAAGTGCGATATTCGGAACACCAGTTATTTTCATTCCAGAAATACTTTGTCCTGCTCCATATGAATACGGATAGAATGAGAACTGCTGTGGCGCAGTGTAATCCAACTTGGCAATAGCATTGGTATGGTAGTGTAACCCATTATCAAAAGATATCCAGAACTGTAGAGTCTTTGGATAGTTGAAATCCAAGTACCACAGTGTTGGTGTTTGTATGGTTAGTTTTTCGCTGCTCTTGACTTGAACATTGGCTTGTGTTTCTATAGAGTACACTAACAAATCTGTAAATCGAATCCAAACATTTCCATTGATGTATCCTTCACCACTAATATCAATCGATTTTGATACAAATGGATCGCATGTTGTGTTGAATGGTTTGATTACTAGTTCTTTGCTTATGTAGATTGTTATCTTGAGGTTTGTTTGAAACACTGTGCCGACTAGCGTCATGGCAACGCTAACAACACCAGAGCTGACACCAGTGTTGAGTTTGAACTGTGGAGAGGGACATGATATCTTTGTAGTAGTAAGAACCTTACATTCGCCTTGTTGCGTAGTTAGTGACGGAGCAGTGATACATAGTGGTTCGGCGCATGTGTAGATTACACTTGCGTTACCACCTACAATGAAATTTCTTCCATAAAACGTAATCCATGATGTTGTGAAAGTGTCTTCGAATTGGACTATCGTTGATGGAAGCGCACTATCAAACACTGGTGTTTGATAATACATCAAGTACGGGTAAAGTGTATTTGCTCTTACACCTTGTTGGAAAACTTCTATTCTCACGTACCATGGATATTTAGGGAAAGTTAAACCTGTTGGTAGTGTACAGCGAACGATGCTTGGTGGGACTACAGAACAACCCTGTAATGATCGGTAAGTACCTCTATCGTTCATCATCAACGTATGATCGTATTCAGAACTTGTGAATACATCAGTAGGTGGTTCAGGTAAACTTGTTTGAGTTTCTATAACAAATTGTCTTGTGGAGTCTACTGGCACTGCCGGTAAGTTTAATCTTATAGGAGCTACAAAACGAATTTCTGCTTTAGTTGAAATGTCAACAGCAAACGATTCACTATTATAGAACGTAGGTGGTTGAATAAACTGTAATAGTACTGGTATACTCTCTACTTCCTTATTACTGTGAATCCCACTGCACGAAAAATTGTACGGACCATGCATACGCGCTACAACAGAATATGAATCTGTACCATACTTCACAAAACAACGATACGAGTAATTCAAGTTCATAGGACCATCCAAAGTGAACGTTATCGTTGCAGGGTTAACTTCCGTGTATTCTGTGTATGATAGTGCATATGGATAGGCACGTTGAACAAATGAAAAATTGTTAAATGTAACAGGTATCATATTCCAAGTGACTTTGTCTCTTGATGCTTTGTTCACAAACGTGAGTGTAAAGTTGAGTTGTACAGGCACGTGTAACACTTGAAGAGCATCATGTACAACGATACAAGCAGTGTTGTATCCGAGTGTGTAGTTACATTTTAGTTCACTTGATGGTTTCCCTGAAATAGTTGTAGAGTTGATATGATACTCAAAATCGTTTGCTTGGGTGATCGGTAGTGTGAAATTCGTGTTAATGTACTTTCCAAGTGTATTGTATCGTAACAATATACCATCATTCATGTTTTCCGAATCACTAAATAGTAACGGTTGTTGTACAAACATCATTTTGACTGCATTGGCAGCAATGTCAAACGATAATTGGTTTTCATGTGCTACTTGCATATCTAATTCTCCACCATTGTACCATAACATGATATCGATAAACTCGACTTTGTCTTGATGAGTAACTGTAATTTCACAACTTGCTGTAGAAGATGAAACTAGCGTAGCCGGTGCATATGACCATACGGGTGGTTGTGTAGCCAAACTATATTTGCAATATAGTTGATGCGATGTTGCAAGTACATCTGTGTATTGTTCTGTTTCAGGTCCTAAAACTGAAACAGAAGCAGTAACGGTATCACTCGCGCCTCCGATGCTGTACACAAACGGCCGAACATAATTTAATTGTACTCTTTTCATGAAATGTACAACTGCAGGTGTTGGCGTCAATATCAACTCTTGGTTCGCCTGTGTAACACTCGCGACCAAATCCACATGAATCTTTCTAAACTTGTACGCATCGGATTGTTGTACAATTATATCACACGTGAACGTGTTATCAGTAGTAATTTCAAGTTTTCGAATTGCGTCGGCTGATTCTGGTGTTCCTCCATTATTTGCATCGACATACACGCACGAGTATTTTACACCTGGGAACAATGCAATATCTGTTGTAATATTGGTTGTAATAACTATTGGTAAGATTCCATAGTTTAATGTAGCCGATGGTGATGAGATCGCTGATAATGGTTCCATGAATATGATATCTAGGGAATTCTTTGATATAGAGAACCCTGCTTGGTACGCAGAAGCGTTAACGAACCAAATGGAAAGTTTTCCAACATGTGGACTTGTTGCGCCAATGATGCAAGTAATGTTATTTGTTCCTGGTGTACTGGCTACTATCTCTGTAGCATATACAATTGCCGAACCTGATGGTTTAAAAACGCACTTGAGATAGTTCAAAATGTCATTTTTCAACATACGATTGTCTGGATACTTGACGTTCACAGTAACGTTGAACTTGGATCCTACTAAACCAATACGCTTCGAGTATACATCAAACATGATATCAGTAGATTCGATAAACTCTAGTGGAATAGAATTGGAAAACGGTACTATGCCCTCAAAAAGGTTTGGATTGGTGTATAGTAACGTTGCCTTGTATGAGTCTGCAGTTGCGATGGAAAATGTGCGCTGTAGCACGAGTTGATCAACGCTTCCAAATGCATCATTAATGTAATCAGTGCTTGTATCAGAGTTTACTTGGAAGATTCCGTTTCCTTGAACAAACTCACAAACACCGTCCAAGTTTATCTTAATATCAACTAGTGTTGAAGTTGGATACACTGTAGTAGCTATCGTTGCTACTCTAGTTATAATAGTCGTGTATTTGATATCTAGAGCAGGTTTCGAGGGAAACGCAACTTCAAAGCTCTGGAATGAATCGAATTGTACTACAGGTGTGGTGCAATTTTGTTGTTTCTTTGGTGCATCATAAACGCAGTTAAAGATAATTGTCGGATCTATGACAAAATGTACGTTATTGCTTGTTGAATTATCATAGTTGAACATGAAAACTCGTTCACCACCAGCTACAGAGCCGTACGAAGGCGTGAAATAGTTTCCGTCAACAAACTTGAATTGTACAGGAGAAGCACTGATTGTCATGTACGTTCCTAATGCGTGCATAACAACATTCAAAGCTACAGCACCTGCTACCGTTGAATTTAAAGAAATGTCGAATTGACCTGAGCTTGAAGGTACTGTTGGCATATACACTGTTGCGTTGGTAACTGGAGCCTGATAGGCAATAGCTACTTCTGCAGTGCCGTAGTCAGCAGTAGCTCTGAACGACGTTTTGAGAGACACAGCTACAGTAGTGTTGACACGAGTAGCAGTAAGTGACGATTCAAGTATGTTGATTTGATCTGTGTACATGGCTTCAATATAGTTTGTTGAGATTTGGAATGCCGTTCCCATTACATAGTAACTTGAATCACTCTCACGGTACCAAAGTGTGATGTTGACACGTCCAACTGTTCCAAGTGTAAACGTGGTTGTACAGTTGAAAAGATAACTGGTAATTCCTGATATGCTAGTTGAAGAGACATATGTTGCTTGAACATATTGGAAGTGTCCTGAAGCAAACTTGTACTCAAACCAAATGTATTTGGACAAGAGATCACTACTTGGCATAGAGGTGCTATTGATCCGTACTCTTAGCGTGTTGGGTCTAACTGTATACAATAACGTTTGTTGTGTAGCTGGAGCTAGTTGCATAGGTCCTGTATCAATGTAAAACAACTTGAGTATGTTCGACGAAAGGTTATCTGTAGCAAGAGCTACAATAGAGTTGTTTGCCGATGGTACCGATAAGTACGGTAGTAGTGATATGTAGTTATTGTTAACCAACTCGGTAGCATTGTACATGATAGCACAATTAAGTATTGTCACATCTTGTGCATCAGGTGTACATGGATGCTTTGTAGTAATATTAAAAGGAGATTGAGCGTAAAGCGAGTACGATTCTGAAAGTGAAATGTAACCAGTACTGCCTGCACTTGCAATAAACTTGTATCCGATAGTACTATTAGTACCTCTTTTGACTGACATAGGAAACTTGGTAAAGATTTGATACGGCGAGTATATCAACGTTTTCGAAAACATTGGTGCTGTGATCGTGACTTGCTGCGGCTTAGAAACATTCATAGAAATTTGATAAGGTGTGGATTGTATGCTATACCTAATAGCGTTATTGCTGGTAGATATTTGATTCACTTTTGTGAATTGCAGCACACCTGTTCCAAGTATAGTTGCATCATACGAAAGACCTGATCCAACAATACTCACTTTTGTTGCTTGTGATCGATACGCAGCAGGTACAATGTATGGACTCCAAGTACTATTGTATACCAGAGTAAAATTTCTTCCTACTTCTGTCTTGGTCATAAGAGAAGGTGAGAACGTTAATGAGTTGAACTCTATTATACCACTGGTACCTGACGCGATAGTATAGTTTGATATGTCATCCACAGGCAATCTGTATCCTGTCTTTGTTGCATCAAACAAGTACCCATAGAGCACGTTAATAGTGGCCGTATCGTCTACACCAACTGAGGATATATTACAGGACACTACTTGATTGTATACAGTAGCAAGAGTTATAGTTCTAGTTGATACTACGTTGGATACTCGTTGGCAGTAGTACTGAATACCTGTATTGAAACTCTGATCCGTCAAAAAGGAGACTATTGTTCCTGATACAGTGCTAACAGTATCTGCAAAGTATGGATAGTTCTTCAATATATTGACTGGTTTCTTGTAGAAATGTGTTAACATGGTAACAACAATCGGTGCTATACTACCTCTTCGGAAATTGATAGTGAGGTATATCTTGTCAGGAACGAATTGCATACGTATTCCATCTAGTGTCACATTACATGATGGTATCCGTGCACTTGTACATGGAATAGGTCGTGTGAGTCCATCTGAAGATCCTATAAACACAGTAAATGTAGTGTCCTTTGGATACTCAAAATTGAGTGGGTAGTACTTGTTGACTGTATGTGGTTGAAACACCGATGTCGCATCCAGAAAGTCAATTGGTCCTTTGATGTAATTAACGTATATAGTGTTGTTGGAAAACACACTAGTATCGTATCCATTGATGATGTACACTAATGTGATAGGTATGTTTGTAGTATTCGAGGTAGAGTTGAGGTAATCCACATAAATAGTAGTGCTTACTGTGAGAATAGGACTATTTCGTGTGAATCTTGGAGTACATACTACTCGTGAGTACCTTGTTGCATTCCCATTTGTGTACAATGCGTACAAGTTATCACAACTAGGTATTTCCGTTTGTGTGGTTAGCTCTACTGTCGTGTTCAATGGTCCATCAGTCTCGTGTACCACCACGTATGGCCATGCGTATAGTATATTCACTTTATCGTAAAAGAGAATAGATGAGCTATTGCTACTCCACACGATGCTTGTGTTCGTACCACTAGTGCGAATGTGAGCGTATAGTTCGGCTGATGTTGCAACCTTCATAGGCATACTGCATTTGATTGAGTTTGAAGTCTTGTTAAATACACCGGAAACAAATACTTCGTCTTTGTACGCGCAACCATAAGTAACAGTGTTACCGTAGTTGTAGTAGCTATCTATGTTGCCTGATCCTCCATCTTTTAATTTTAGTTTTAGCGTAAAATCAGTTGTTCCTGTTCCTGATGGTCTAACGGGCGTTGGCAGAGCAAATCCATCCAAAATTACATTCTCTATACCTACTATTGGTAATGTGTTCGCAGATACCAATACAGGTGGTAGGTTGACGTATGAAGGAGGTAATATGTACAAACTCATTTGCTTAACTGATGGTGAAGTTAGCACAAATGTTGTAGAGATGTTGACGTATGATGCTTTACCCTCTGAAAGGTAACTCGTAAAGTTGTTGTTGTCGTCAAGTACACCAATAATTCTGTTGTTTGCAAATGATGTAAAAGATGAGATATTTGCCGAAGCAAGTGAAACAGACGCTGTGAATGTCGTGCCTATCAACGCACCGTTAATGTTTCCTTGTGACTTGGCAAATGTGGCTACACCACGAGAAAGAAACTGTACTGTCGTAGGAGCTGATATATCAGCATAATGGACAGTGCCAACATCATACCGAACGGCAACAGTCAGTGATACAATCTTAGCGACTGGTTCATTGAACGATGAACACGTAAAAGAGTTATCATCGATCATAGTAGTAGGTAAGTATGTCCCATTACTTAAACGAACTTGCAGTGACGTTGCTGCGTACGTTGGATAATGTCCATTGATGTCTGTGATATCAAAAGTGAGACTCCAACTCTGTCCAGCCAATCCAAAATCATAGCTCAATGTTTTGTGTAGTGATATAGTGGCACTTGGCGAGATAACAATAAGCGAGACATTGTTATACGCTAATGGTCTCAAAATAACATTATCAGAATCTTTGGTATCTTCGTACACTAGTGATACAAAATACTCATCAACACTGGATGCCTTTCTTAGAGTGCATGAATAATCAGTAGGTCCTGGCCAAGTGGTTGGGTATATCGTTCCTACTCTATCTTTATCTGTTCTTAAAAGGCATCGGACATACGATCTTATCGTACTGTCTGTAATAGTGACGTTAGATGTAATTCTAACCGGAAAAATGTTGTCTGTAGGTAGCCGTATGCGATTAGATGGCGTATACAGTCCTATTCGCCCAACTGTACAATAATTCAAGTTACAGTATGGACCTGTCCAGCATGGCTTACATACACACTTGTCTGGTTGTACACAGTATCCTTGAGATCCACAGACATTAGCAGCACTGTACAAGATACCATTGCATTTGTGTATTTCGCAATTCGTTCCACTGTATCCTGGTTTACATGTACAAACACCTGGCGCTGTACAAGTGCCGTTAGTGGAGCAAACAGTTGCGTTATTGTACGCAACACTATGTTGTTAATTTTTACAAATAGTAACATACCCATTACACCTCCAAGAATCGCAGAATTGACCTTCCATACCAACTTTGCAAGTACAATAGTCTGGCGCATCACATGTTCCGTTTCCGGTGCAAATGAGTGTAGGTTGTATAACAGATATTCCGTTGCAAAATGTTGCTCCCTAATGTGTCAAATTGTGCAAATAAACTTACTTTTCCGAGAATAGTAACTTCACTGGGTTTAATGATACGATTCATAACGAGAACAGTTGAAATTGTTCCTCCTGGACAATTCGTCATCGGTGTTGCCGTTAGTAAATTTGCTAATAATGCAAATTGTCCTGATGTGGCTATTGGTCCTAGAGTTCCTTTGTTGCCATCGAAATAGACACCATTAAAATAGAGATCCATTATTCCATCTTCTTTGCGGAATAGTATGACTATGTGTTGCCATGCGTCTGTTGCTGTAGTGTTTAGAGCACTGTTAACGTTTATGTCAAACGAGTATGTTGCGGTGTAGACATTAACGATGAGTATTGGTGAAGCAAAGCCCGAAACTTTGACTGCTGCGCCTGCGTATTGACCCGTTGCTCGAGATCCAATCTCGAACAGAGTACTAGCCGACCCTCTTCTGTACCACATAGATACGGAAAAATCTTGTGTTGGCATTGTTGTTGTTACTGCAGTTTTCAAACAATTACTAGGTGTTACGGTAATCGATGGTATTCCCGTGTAAGGGCCATTGCCTGTTTGATATGTTGCCAAGTTCAAATCATTTTTTTGATAGATACTTTTGTCGAAGAGCACACCTTTGCCCGTGTTGGCTTTGAAATCGTAGTACGCGAACGATGCTGTATCGCAGAGAACTGCAAATGCAAACAGCAGAACAGTGAAGACCACAGTCTGCATGTGAATTTTGCACAACTGCCTGTAAAGCACGTTGGATAGTGACAGTAACAAGCTATCATTATCTCTTACTTAAAACAGTACTCAACCTTCTATTGAGCCACCACGGAAAATGGTCATCACTTTCCAGCAGACACAAAGTCACCAATTAGCTAACAATGCGTATTTTCTCAAGTTGAACTAAGCTTATATATTTACAGGAACAACTCATTGGTATCAAGAGCAACGTTTGGTTGAAACAAAGCATCTGCCACAAACTCGCTCAGCAGAGTTTCCAACTCATCCGCTTCTATAAAGTTTTCTTGTACACTAACTGGTTCTATCGTGCTCTTGTTGGCCAACAATGGTGTATCTTGTACAACATTGTACTGTAGTGGAGCTGCTCGTTCTGTTCTCGCAGTAAGCGAAGAATACAAATTCATCAATTGCATATGATCTTGGTGAGCTTTCATCATTTGCTCGGCGTTTGACATCAACCCTCCGTACTTGATTTCTACAATCTTGTACTTGTTGGCAAATGACTGTAACGCAACCATACACGCTTTTAATTTAGACATAATCTCTGCTTGCTCAAATACATTTGTACAAGTATCTAAAAACCTAGCTTGTATCGTGATAGCAAGTGCCAACGTATTAGCACTAGATGAGTGACAATAGTGTAAATGTGGAAACGACGCTATATGCGCGATATGATCGGCAACTTTTCTCATAGGTATTTCTCCATGTTCTCCTAACGCTTGTAAACACTGAATCTTACATGCTTGTGCAATCATGTAAAAACCTGTTCTTTTCGAATAGATATCTGCTTCGTGTTTTGGTACAACTTGATTACTTTGAATTTGTGAAAACCATTTCTGGGTCATCATATCAATCACTTCTACTGTTAAATGGAAAACATCTTTGTGGTGTTCCAAATCATGTCTTATCATATCAGCAAGTGGTAGAAATTTTTCAATATTTTCATCACTGGATTGGCCTATTAGTGTTGGTACTTGTACTGCGCTTGGAACTTGTGAGCGTTCTGTAACGAGTTTTTTGTACTGTTTGGAAAGTAGATGACTTGAAATGTAACACTTGAAAAGTCGATGATGGTCCGTACTTTGTATTATGTTATGATTGGCCAAGTGGTACAAAGTGATTAAAAAGCGGTGTCTATTCACACGAATGTTATCTGCTAACTCTTCTTCTGGGATTGGAGACGATTCACATTTTTTCAAATAACCACGAACGTTGTGTATGTAATATAACGCACGATCGACTTCGCCACGATCTGAATAGGTCAATGATAAATAGACCATCGCTGCTGCTAAACTGTAGCTAGTCATAACACGATCGAAAACTTGTAAGATGAGTCGCATAGCAATTTCCAACGCGTGTAGACCTGGTTCTGGTACTTCGACTCGAAAATAGTAAAATGCTACAAAGTTAGTTTGGTTCGATTAATCGTTACCTTGCATTGCAAATACAAGAACCATATCTTCAACAAGATAAGGTGGAACTATTGCAGAGCTATCTACTAGTAGTTTCAACCTCATAGCATTTATAGTTTCGAATTTTGATCTATCTACGAGTCTACTAGTGTTATAAATAAATAAAAACCGCTTACGGCGTATTTATGTATGCTTGCTCGAAATAACGTTCTAGTTCTGGTGCATATGTTGGTAATTCGTGGATAGAAGGAAGAGTTATCGGAGGTTGTATCGTTGGAGGTGTTTTTGATTTTTTTTGTCGTTTGTGTAAGGGTTCCACTTGGTGGAATTTAAAATTAGTGCGCGGTGAGGAAGCATCTGTTGTTGGATATGGTTCGTATCGATCGGTCTTAGGCTCTGTTGTCTTCTTTGGTCGCTTAGGAGGTTCATAAACACAATTTTGTTTTTTCTTTTTGACACACTCTGTACAGTGTGGGAGTTTTCTATCGCATTTTCTGTGGGAACGATTACAGTTTGTACAAGAGTTAATTGATAACTCTTCGCCAGGCGCAACTGGTTCTTCTTTCGCTGTTGTTGACATGCTTGAATTGCTTTGGTTGTCTGGCCTGTTCGTTGAGTACTTGCGTGCAAAATTTGTTCTCATTTACACTATAACTCTTCGTTTGAATTATTTACTGATCCCTTACATGCTGCAAGTGATGACAAGGACTACCACAAGCTATCAATCCATTTGATCTCAATTCATGTTCCATCAGATTATGATGAAACTCAAGAGTTGCGTTCAAAACCTTCAGTTGAGTGTATCAATAGTATAGCCGGTATTCGTATCATTCAAAACGGTATGAAGTACACGTACAGCTTGAATGATGTTATCGTCTATGGTTGTGATAGCATGTAGTGAGGTCTTACGAGTGCAATGATGTAGTTGCGTGTAGTATGATACAAGTAACAGCCTGCGTTGTGCTGTGCGACTGGAAGTGACGCCTAGGGCTTGTATCAGCAGTCATTCAGTCTCTCCAACTGACGGCAAAATGGAACACTCCTAACGACTACTGGTTGTGATGGAATTCCTGTCGGATCCTGCTAGGTTGGACATTGCTGACTTAAATGTCTCGTCCCTAATTACTACAATGAACCATAGAGATAGCCAAATCTTCAACCAAGATACAACTAAACATTTGTCATGTCTAAAGACAGCGGCTATTGCATACTCTAAAGATAATTATCAGTTTGAACCACTAAGAAGAATTGCTAAAAGAACTTGAGAAAAAGTATTGCAATGGTGGTATAATAATTTAGTTTTAACTGATAATACATTTTGAAGCTCCAGCAACCATTCCTAGTGGTCCCATCTTTTTCGCTAAATTCTGCAGCGTAAAGAAGCCTATTCTATTTTCATTTGACCATTTAATATCTTCGATACCTTCTTCCATGTTAACATTAGCTTGGTCCAAATTTGATTCTATCTGATCCAAAGACGACTGCTGCTCTCGTATCAGTACGTTAAGATGTACAAAACACTCTTGTAGATCGTTCATATCAACTTCTAAATGTTGTAAATCTCTTAATTGCTCTTTCGCTAATGCTTTCTCCGTTTCTATTACGTTCCGATTAAACTCTGATAAAACTAATCGGGACTCATCTACTTCAACCTGAAACTTTTGCTTATGTGTACCTGCAGCATTTCCACTTGTTTCGTTTGTATCTTCAGCTCCATGCGCTGGAGACGATTTACTATCGTTTGTTTCGCTAGAGGATCCTCCTCGTGTACTATTTTTTTCTTTTTCTTGTGATTCTCGAATAACATTATGGAATCTGTCTACTATCTCTTTTGCTTGTTTTTTCAGTTTACCAAACTGTTTTTCGTCGTGTGTATCGTCTTTCAGTGCTTGCACTTTTGCATTTTCTAATCGAATATTGAGTAAGTTTTCTTCTTTTTTCGCTTTTTCTCGTAGTTTTCTTAGTTTTGTACGAAGTGCTTCTGTATCTTTCGGAGTGTTAATATCTTTCGATAAGCTTTCTATTCGATTTATGGATGAGATTAACTGGTACATTAGATTCGATAGCTCGTCGATTTCTGATTTTTTCGAGTCAGCATAGGCACTTCTTTTCTTCTCAGCATCTAACCATCCACTCATCGATGTTGCAAAAAGAGTCTAGCTGTAGTTTGTCAACTTGGAATCCAAAACAAGTCTAAAGAAGAACAAACAAGGCTAACAGTTTCAGTGATAAATAATTTATTCATGCATCATAGAGTCGCATTGAGTGCTTGCATGTTGTTGTGTTGTTTTTAATTTGACCCACTCAACATAGTCATCGTACATTGTGGGCCAAGCATCCGCCAAATCAAAGTTGGAAAAATCGGCTGCTATCGTTCTTGAAAAATCGATAAAGATTTTCCATTGGTCCATATTCAAACACTTGAAAACAAATCGCTTCTCGAACAAAAATTGACAAAACGTTCGCGCAAAGAAGGCCATTTTCGAGTCACAGTGAATACCTCCTATTGTGATGGCGCCATACAATGCTCTTGCTGCGATTTCTGTTTCTAGTGCTCTACTGGTGTCTGCATCACGAAGGTATTTAAATAAGAAGGCGAAAAAATGCTTCATATCTTCCGTCGTCCAAAACTGCATTCCATCCTTTGCGCTCATTTTTATGTGTTCGCGAAGTTGTTGTATCGTGTCACATTTGTGTTCAAACATGAAGTCAGTCCACTCGCCACGATGAATAGAAAGTTTTGTAGTGTTTCCTCTCTTTGTATATTGCAATCGGTACACAAAAAACAAGTATTCAAACTAAAGTGTTAAAATAAAGTAAACAGTTGACATACGTTGAGGATATTGTTGTATCCGAGGTCTCTTTGCAACTTCATCAAACCAGTAGGCTGTACATTATTATGAACCAATCCAATTTGTTCATTGTACTGCGTTAGTGTCATGGTTATATTATTTTTATCGGCAAAAATATATTGTTCAAAAAGTTGCACGCAACGCCACATACAGAACCCTTCCGTTAACCAATTGCTTTGTATGGCTGGAAAATAGTTTGTGTAATCGTTTTGTGACATTATTCTAGGCCGCTTATTCGTTTCATAGTCTTCCTCTAGTAGGTCGTACGAGTCATCTACTTCTGCCAAAACAGTGCTTGTTCTTTTTTTTATGCATGAGACTGGTTCGGTCGCGAAAAGGTTTGGAAACGGTATAACCTCGCTACACGCAGTGTATAAGCGGGTGGACTCATAGGTTTGGAGCGCTGATGGACTTGGTGTCACAAACATTATATCACCTGCTGTGATTTTGATGAAAGAGACAAACAAATAGAATTTGTAAGGTTGAGTAACGGCTATATTTTTACAATGAAGCTTCAAGAAATTACAGGAGCTCAATCTAGTTCTGAAATATTATATCTTTGAATAGCTGGATAATATATCAAATCTCGATATTCACTAGCAGTCATGCTAGACTAACACTTAGAGGCTTGTCACTTTTGAATTTATTGTAAATTTGCTGGCCAACTTGTCACTGTCATCAATTTTGGTAGAACAAGAAGAATAAAGATGACATCGAAAGGGCTTATGCAAAAGTTGATCGTCATAGGTGATGCGAGGACTGGGAAGTCCTGTTTAATGGTTTGTTAAATTGCAAAGTTTGACATTCAGGTTAGATACACCACTAGTTACTTCCTACAGAATTCTCAGAGTACAATAGGGTAAAATTATTATAACATCGCTTCTAACAACGAAAGAGCTGACTTTAAAGAACGAATTCTAGATATTGATAGTAACAAAGTCAAATTGCAGATTTGGGGTAACTGCATATAGTCGCACAAAACTAACATAACAGACACAGCTGGCCAGGATCGATTTAGGAGCATATCTAACATGTACTATAGGGGTTCACAAGGAATCATGATCGTTTTCGATGTTACAGATGAAACAACGTTTAAAAGCATACCGTATTGGCTGAAAAACTTGCAAGAACATGCACCAGAAAACGTCTACGTTGTATTAGTAGGAAACAAAATAGATTTAGTAGCAGAACGAGTCATAACAAAAGAACGTGCAGAAGAGTTTGCACGTGAAAACTCGCTAAAATATTTTGAAACTAGTGCAAAAGAAAACATAGGCGTAGACGAGGCATTTCAGAGTTTGGCGGAAGATGTATGGTGTAAAATGCTTGATAGAGAATCTGTAAGAAACATCATAGAAGGAGTACCACTGGCACCAGCTAAAAAGCAAAAGGGTTGTGCTTGTGAAAAGTAAAGATCCTACCAGCAAAGCATGATGACCATTGTTCTACGCACTAAACAACAGTGTTTACCAGAATTCCCTAACGACAAGTAAAACATGACAACAGCATAATTATGGCGATAACAAAAGTTTAATTTAAGGACGATAGAACTTGGTCCATGAGCCGGCATTGAAGTTCTCTTCCAAGATACCCCACTTGGTGCCCTTTGCGTGAACGAATCTACCATTTCCTACGAACATTCCAACGTGACCTGATCTCCACAACAAATCTCCTGGTTGCAATTCGCTAGCAGAGATTGATCTGGTGTTTCCTGGGTACATTCTGGTGTTGGTGGCACCAATGTTCTTTCCGGCGGCTCTCCATGCGTAGTAGACCAATGATGAGCAATCATAGCATGGGTTTCCGTCTCTGGTGGTTTGTGAGTAGCATCCGCCGACCTTGGAGCGAGCCCATGCAACGGCTTGTTGAGCTTGACCACTTCCACCGGATGGTGGGGAGTAAACTGGTGCTGGTGGGTTGTATGGAGCTGGTGCGCTTCCACAGCTGCCCAAGTATTGAGCTGATACGTATCCAGAACCAATGTTGGACCATCCATTTGAGGTGGAGGAAACACTGACTTGTTGGCCACGTGACAA